>OCLL01000318.1_pt1 | contig 11445 bp, 9 predicted proteins | sample 1538931 | NCBI WGS metagenome assembly OCLL01 (sample SAMN03418270, study PRJEB22391) | human gut metagenome | biome: human-gut; feature: organic feature; material: feces | host: Homo sapiens | place: Tanzania | collected 2013-01 | reverse complement strand
AAGCGAAAGACATTCCTATGTATAAGATAAAAAAGCATTTAGGAACACGAACAGCAGAACCTAGTGTTACTGCAAGTTTAGATAATAACAGCCTTGTAGTAAACATTAGCAAATATAATGGTGAAGTAAATGTAGTCATTATAGATGTCACTGGCTGTATTGTTGCAAATGCAACTTTTGTTGTTGAAGGAAGAGGAAGCCATCGTCTTGATCTTTCTGAGTTGAAGGATGGAGCCTATTCAATAACAATAGAGTTGGATAATGTAATCTATTGTGGCACCATAGACATTTAAATTTGAACAGAATATAATTTAGTCGACAAAGATTATATCCAGACCAGACTGGCAATAAGGAACGGAATCCCGAAAAGCTTACGAGTAGGGAGTAACATAAATTGTTATGTAACATGAATAAGAATTTTCTTAATGTTATTGAGCAAGGTGACGTTATGAATCCAATCACATTGGATTTAATCGTCGGAGGTTTCTCAGACAGAGATTCTGCCATGGGAGAGTGTAATTACTGTAATACTTGCGATAATAGTGGCGGAAATAATGCCAACAATTCGCATGCGAAAGTCCCTATTTCAATGGGCTAAAATCTTTAATGAGAGTGTGCCATGTCAAAAAATGATATGGCGCATTCTCTTTAAAACAAAACAGATGATTATGGAATTAATTAAATCTTTATATACGCATACCTTCACTTATAATAATCATTTTTTTGTTTATAATAGTGAAGTAAATGGCTTTTTTGAAGTTTCAAAAGATTTATATGAGTCTTTGGATTCGTCAAAAATCGATAATTTGTCCTCGGATTGTAAAGAACTACTATTGAAAAATAAGATACTGGTAGAGAAGAAAGCTAAATATGCTTTTTATATGCGCAATAAGCTTCTTAATTGCTTGGAGAGATTTTGTTCTACAAAATTGACGGTGATTGTTATTCCAACTACTTCATGTAATTTTAGATGTCCTTATTGTTTTGAGGAGCATAAGACTAATAAAACGATGTCTGACATTGTTGCAGATAAGTTAATTGATTTTATCAATGTTCATGATGATGCTAAGCTGTTAAATGTAATGTGGTATGGTGGTGAACCATTGTTGGCATTTGATAGAATGAAGCAAATATTGCATAAGATAGAGACAAAATGTAACTTGAAAATACATAGTCAGTCCATGGTGACAAATGGTTATTTGTTTGATGAGGAGAAGTGCTCATTCTTTAAAGAGCATTCTTTATCTGATGTGCAAATAACAATTGATGGTACAAAAGAGTTTCATAATAAGATAAGATATTCTGCTTCTGATCATAATACATACGATACTATTTTGAATAATATTGATCGTATTGTACAGGAGTTGCCAGATACAAAAGTCTTTATTCGAATAAATATTGATGAAACTAATAAAGACATGTTTCCAACTTTACATAAACAGTTTTTGGAGCGATGGAAAGGCAAAAAGGTATATGTATATCCTGGTTTTGTCCGTATTGATAATGAGACTCATACAAACATGGCTTCGCCAACAATTGTTGAAGACTCAAAGAGAAGATTTTATTTTGAGTTGGAGAAATATGGTTTGCCTGTGACTTACTTTCCTGAACATCGTTCAAAGTCTTGTAGCGCAGTTTGTAAGAATTCTTATATAATTGGTCCTGAGGGAGAAATTTATAAGTGTTGGAATGATGTTAGTAATTTGGATAAAGCAATAGGTTATCTTGGGGATAATAAATTGAGTAACGAAGAATTGTTGGGACGATACCTTACCGAAGGAACAATGTTTGAGGAACAGAAATGCAAGGATTGCTTTTTCTTCCCAATTTGTGATGGAGGTTGTCCACAATATCGCTTAAAAAATAAATATGAAGGAGGTCAGTATAATTTGTGTGCTGTTAGCAACGATAAACGAGCAAACAAGGAATTTTTGACCGACTGTTTAATTCGTCATTATGAGCATGTGAAAGGTATAACTTCAATTGATAAAATATGAAAAGACTATATTTGATATTGTTTGCTTATTTTGTGATAGGTACTTGCTATGGAGCAAGTGCCTTTCTTTCGCAAAATGAAGTTTCTGCAACTTGTGAAACACCAGATAGTACGTATTCTTTTGGTATGGTTGTAGATTCCTTAGGAACTCCTTTACCTTACGCAAATGTTGTAATTTGTTCTTCTACAGATTCTTCGTTTGTTGTCGGGACTGTGACTGATGACAATGGTAATTTTTCAATAAAATATCTTCACCAGCAGAATCAACTGCTTCGTGTTAGCTGTATGGGGTATCAAACTAAGTTTCAAAAATGTTTGTATGAAAAGGAGCAAATAATTCATTTGGCATCCGAAACGAAGGAACTCGATGAAGTCGTGGTACGAGCAGCAAAGCCTACACTTAAAGTTACCAATGAGGGAATTATAGCTAATGTGCAAAAAACAACATTAGCACAATTAGGTACGACTTATGATGTATTAAATCAAATACCTTTTGTTTCAGCAAATGACAGAAACATAGAAGTCATTGGAGGAGGAAATCCTATTATTTTTGTAAATAGCAAACAGGTATATGACATCAAGGAATTGAGAGAAATAAAAAGTGATGAAATTAAATCAGTAGAAGTTATCTTGCATCCTGGAAGCATGTATAGTGCGAGTACTCAGTCTGTGATTAGAATAAATACCATCAAGTCGTCAAAAGATATGTTGGGATTAACTGCAACTTTGTATTCAGGGAAAAATAGAGATTGGACACAATATGGAAATCTGAAGATCGTTTGGCGCAAAAATGGTTGGGATAGTTTTGCTTCTTTTGATATGATGGGAAGTGAATATAGTCAAAAGCAAGACAATAATTTATCTTTCACCTTTGATGAACAAGATATTTCTGTGATAAACTCTGGTATGATAAATGGCAAGTCCAAGTCTTTTGAATTTTCTTTGGGTATAAATCGACTACCTACCAAAGGTAAAGAGTTTGGAATAAAATATAATATGTATAAGGTTCCTCGAAATAATACCAATACTTCATATAGTAATCAATCGGAGTTTGGTAATCAAATTAATATATTTGATTCAAATACGGAGCGGAAAGCAGAAAATACTAATCATGAATTGTCTTCCTTTTTTGATTATAAATTTTCGAATAAATTAAAACTACATATAGATGGTATTGTTTTGGCACAAAAGATGTCATTTGACGAAACAGAGATAGAGAAAGGCTCTATAAAAGACAACGTTGTATCTAGCAATAGTAATAGTTCGTCTTTTCTTGTTGCTGCGAAAGGCTACATAGAATTTCCTATGCTATTAGGAAATGTCTCTTCGGGCGTAGAATGTTCGTATACCAATAATGAACAGAATTATAAAGTCCAGAGCGACCTTTCCACAGGGTTGAGTGACAATTCTAACCAAGTGAAACAAACAGCTATAAATCCATTTATCAGTTATGAAATTAATTGGGGTAATTTTAATGCAAGTTTAGGAGTAAGATATGAATATTTGAAATATAACTATTTTGTGGGGCAAGAGAAAATAGAGGGGCAAAGTAAGAACTATAGTAACTTTTTTCCTGTAGCTTCTTTGAATTATACAAAAGGGGTGACATCTTTTTCTCTAGCTTATCGAACTATCATTAAACGACCTAGTTACTGGACATTGCGGAATAGCATAGGCTATAATAATCAATTTAGTTATTCTAGCGGAAACCCGGAGTTGAAACAAACATATACACATCAAATAAGTTTTCTTATGAAATATCGTGATATTGCTTTTAATTGTGATTTTAGGAAAAATATTGATGAGCAAATTGTTTGTATTCAACATTATAAAGAAATGCCAGTTGTCTTATTTGCTCCAATAAACTACGACAGGAAAGTATGTACACTTTACTTATCTTACACTCCAACTATACATATATGGAAACCTTCTTTTGGATTAGGTTATCACAAACAGTTTTTTACTTTTTCAGAGAAACAATATGATAAACCAAGATTGATTTATTCTTGGAAGAACATCATAAATTTTCCAAGTAATTACTTGTTATGTATTAATATGAATGGGGAAAGTTCTGGATATTGGCAAGCAGAATATTGCCATTCTTTTGCTAACCTTTCATGTTATGTGCGGAAAAGCATAAAGAAATGGGAATTTTATGTTGGTTGCAATAATTTATTAAAAACAGATAAAGAAAAGTGGAATTTAAAAGTCAAAGATATTAATTATGCAAAATCAAATGATGTGGACTCTTTTGGCTTTTATGCACGTGTTGTTTTCCACATAAATTCAGTTTCGACAAAAAGTAGAACTAGTGAAGCAGGCCAATCAGAACGAAATCGTTTGTAGTATGAGTATACGATTCAGTAATAATTTTCCATTTATGCATCAGCATGACTCTATGCAATGTGGAATAGCTTGTTTGCAAATGGTATGTAAATATTTCGGCAGAGAATATTCTTTAGATTCTCTGTCGAAACTTTGCTTTGCCACAGCAGAAGGGGTGTCCATGCTAGGCATCAATGAAGCGGCTAATACTCTTGGATTGCATACAACTTGTGCAAGAGCTACCATTGAAATGCTAGGCGAGACTCCTCTTCCTTGTATTCTTCATTGGAATCAAAACCACTTTATAGTCTTATATAAGGTAAAGAAAGGCAAGAAGTTCTATGTCGCTGACCCAGGAAAGGGATTGGTAACTTATAGCTTAGATGAGTTCAAGCAGCATTGGATAAGCACTCACTCTAATGACGAGGACAAGGGTATCGCCATGTTCTTCGAGACTACTCCAGCCTTCTTTACCTATCAGATGGAAGGAGAAGAAAGACAGAAGGAGAAGCGTTCCTTCAAGTTCCTTTTCAGATATTTCAAGAAATACCGCAAGGCATTCACCTGGATTGTCTTGGGACTACTTGCGGGCAGTGCCCTGCAGCTGGTGTTGCCGTTCCTTACCCAATCCATCGTGGATGTCGGTATCAAGAACCAAGACATTGGATTCATCTGGCTCATTCTCTTAGGCCAGTTGATGCTCACCGTCAGCCGAACTGCGATAGACTTCGCCCGTCGATGGTTCCTGCTCCGTATCTCCATGCGGATCAATATCTCCCTGGTGAGCGACTTCTTCATCAAACTGCTAAAACTGCCGATGTCTTTCTTCGACACCAAACTGATGGGCGACTTGATGCAAAGGATGAGCGACCATAGCCGTGTGAACAACTTCCTCACCCAGCAGACGCTCAACATCACCTTTGCCATGCTTACCTTCGTGGTGTTTTCGGTGGTGCTCTTTATATATAATAAGGTGGTGTTTGCCATATTCTTGCTTGGCAGCATCCTGTACGGAGGATGGATGGCTCTCTTCCTGCGTCGAAGAAAGGTGCTCGATTACGAACTCTTCGAGCAGCAGGCCATCAATAACAACAGGACATACGAGTTCATCACTTCTATGCAGGAAATCAAGTTGCAGGATTGCGAGCAGCGCAAGCGAAAGGAGTGGGAGGAGACACAAGTGAATCTTTTCAGAGTGCAGCAGAAATCTCTAAAACTACAGCAGACCCAGGAGGCAGGAAGTATTTTTATCAATGAGGTGAAGAATATCGTAGTGACGGTGGTTGCCGCTACGGCGGTAATCCAAGGGCACATGACCTTGGGTATGATGCTCGCCGTGCAATATATCATCGGACAGCTCAACTCGCCGGTGGAGCAACTCATGAACTTCTTCTATTCCGTTCAGGATGTGAAAATCAGTCTGGAACGTATCAATGAGATTCACCAGATGGATGATGAGAACGGAAAGGAGGGCTTGCTGACTGGTCTTGATCATCCTGAGGATGGTATCCATATCAGCAACATCATGTTCAAGTATGATCCTCATGCCCTCAGAAAGACAATAGACGGGGTGGATATTCTTATTCCTCAAGGCAAGGTGACGGCGATAGTGGGAGCTTCGGGCAGCGGAAAGACCACACTCATCCGATTGATGCTGGGTTACTACCCGGTGCTGGAAGGAAAAATCACCATCGGCGATACCGACATCAATCAGCTCAACAGGAAATGGTGGCGCCGACAGTGTGGCGTGGTGATGCAGGAGGGTGTCATCTTCTCGGAGAGCATTGGGCGCAACATAGCCGTGGATGATGCAGAGATAGACCAGGAACGTTTGATGAGAGCTGCAGAGATAGCTTGCATCAAGGATTATGTGATGGCCTTGCCGCTGAAATTCAACACCAAGATAGGACGTGATGGCGTGGGACTGAGCCAGGGACAGAAGCAGCGCATCCTGATAGCGAGAGCTGTTTATAAGAATCCTGACTATATCTTCCTGGACGAGGCAACCAACTCGCTAGATGCCAACAATGAGAGGAGTATCGTGGAGAATCTGGATAAGTTCTATCAAGGCAAGACTGTTGTGATTGTTGCTCATCGCCTAAGTACGGTAAAAAATGCCGACCAAATCGTAGTCCTTGACCAGGGAAAGGTGGTTGAGATTGGCAACCATGAATCTTTAACCGCCAAACGAGGGGCATACTATAATCTTGTAAAGAATCAGTTGGAATTGGGAAACTAGTTGCTAAGGCCGGCTTTAGCATTCCTCTACCTTCCATAACTCGTTACCTTTATATATAATAGCAATCTTGTGTATTGGCTTGCCGCTCATCATCTGTGGCAATCTTGCGTCTCGCGCATATTGGTCTAATTGCGCCTTTGCTTCTTCTAAAGCCTTCATGCCTTCTTCGTCAGTATCGCCCGACTTCAGGTATTTCAATTCCAAGAGATAAGCATGCGCTACCTCTGGGAAACGGGTAAGGTCAGGAATCATTGTCAAGTCGCAATAGCCACCATTCAGTTCCATCTCTTGGATAATATAATAGTAGCCGCTATGGTTGAGATAGGCTGCGATGAAACCCTGCAGGTTGCGCTCTGCCTGGATGCTGGAGTGGAGGCTGGTGCAATTCTTATAACCTTCGGCGATATACTCGATGGCAGGTTTGATGTCGCCATCCAATGCCATCACATCGTATTGGTCGGCAAGATGGTTGTTGTTGATCTTTGAAACGGAATCGTACTCATCCAATACATAGTCATAGTATTGGCGGCGTACATTCTCGTTAGGGATTCCTAGCTTCACTCTTCTGCCACGCTTGCCGATGATGGTCAGCATACCGTAATAATAAAGCAGACTAGGGAAGAGGGCTGGATCTATCAGGGCTTCCGCAGGAAAGCTCTCTCGCAGTTCTGCCCAAATGTATCCTTGGTTGATGATTTCCTTCAGCACGCTCTTGCGGTCGCCCTGCAACTTGTCTAAGAAGATAATCTTCTTCATCTTGGCATAGTCGGTCATGGTGTTCGGATCAATCATCTCTTCCGGAGCCTTTCCGAAACGGATATAGTTGCGGAGATAATAGATTACCATATCCGAATTGAACATCTTTGGGTCTGTGTCCAAACTGTCCTTTGCGAAACAATAGTTGTCATACCAAGGCTTCATGTCTGTAATCAGCTGGTCGGTGGGAACCTTGATAAGACCTACTTCTCTGTAATATTCTATCATCTCTCGCACCTCGTTCTCGCTGAATCCTAGCATCATGTTGAACATCGGGTCCATGGATAGGTTGGTTCCGATGTTATAGCCGCTGTTGAGGTCATTCACCGTTACAGGACTTACGCCCATCATCAGGATACGATGGAACATTCCCTTGAATAGCTTGAAGAAATCACGATAGAATCCCTGGGCATGGGTCAAGGCATGATATACGGCTTCGCCCTCATTGCTCAAGACATTGTTGGTGAAGTTGTCGTACTCGTCGATGATGAGATAGAGTTGTATGCTTTTGGCATTCGCCCAGACGTTTATCAAGTTCAATTTCTGTGCTGCATCCTTAGCTGTCTTAAACTCTTCTAAGAAAGAAGGCTGATAATACTTGGCGTATTTTTCTGCAAAACCATTCAGCACTGTTTCGCAATAGGCATTAAAGTTCTTCTCCAGTCCGTCTTTTCCGGCAGCTGCCTTAGAGAAGTCGAAGAACAGTACCTGATATTTACCTTGTTTTTCTGTGGGTTGTTTTTCTATCCAGGTATCTTTGAATGTGGTATGAAACGAGTCTTTCTTCTCGATGTCGTAGTATGCCTGAATCATGGTAAGGAATACACTCTTGCCAAAACGGCGTGGGCGGATGAGATAGAGAAAGTCGCCTGCTTCCTCCATCTTGGGTATAAACATCGTCTTGTCTGTCAGAAATCTGTTCTGATTCTGAATCCAAGTAAAGTCGGCTATGCCGTAAGGTAATCTCTTGTAATCCATACGCTTCAAAGTTTATTTGGGGCAAAGTTACAACAATTTATTGAATGCCGCAAGTTTTTTGAGAGAAATCTGATGGACTAGTGTTCCAGCCCACAGAAGATGGTAAGGCAAAGTTATGCAGAATCGCCAGTGAAGCTGTAGAAAAGCTTCATTGGCGATTTTTCTGTATATAATCTTACTCAATCATATTCTTGAGTATCCATTTTTTGAAGAATGGGTCTTCTATTTCATATCTGTCACTTCGGATGATGTAGCCTTTCTTGCTTAAACGCAATAAGGCACTGGTCATCGTACTGGTAGGTTGGTTCCTGTCTTGGGCAGGATTGTTGCCCTCGCAGATACTGACCATTACATACTTGTCTGTCTTGTTGAAATTCAGCCATAAACGTTCGTAGTCTAAATCATGAGTCGTTATGATATCTTCTATGGCGAGTTGGAGTACATCCTCGTTTTTGCCTGCTACCAAGTTGTTCCAAACAGCGAATGAAAGCTGTTGCGTGTAGTATGGATGGCAACTTGTAAAGGCCAGTATCTCGTCTGCAATTTGAGTAGGCTGCTCTGATACATCTTCCAATCTGTCTGCAATATATGACTTGAAATCTTCGTATGGAATCTTGTTGAGTCTCATCAGCATTCCAAAATGATAGAACGGCGATTTCACACGTTCAAAGATATCTGTCATCATCGATTCCTGGCTGCCCAGAAAGATGTAATTGATGCCAGTCTGTTCCTGCATGATGGAACGGAGCTGCTTATCCATGTTTTTATCGATTTCCAGGATGCTTTGAAACTCGTCCAAGACAACAATCAGCTTGTTTTGAGGTGTAGATACCTTCTGGATTGTATGTAAAACATCTTCTATTGCTGTTGTTCCATTGTCGGTTGATGGTTGGAATGAAACCGATAGCTCGTCTGTCATCGGGTTCATGTTGATAGAAGGAATGATGCGGAAGTTACGAAGATAGTGCTTCATCTTTTCCAGTTTGAATTGATTGAGCAGTTCTTTCAGAAGCTTTGCCGCAAAATCTTCTTTGCTGAGCACGGCTTGCATATTGAGCCATAGATATGGTCGTTGGGTTTGGATAACAGCCTTTTTTACGAGACTTGATTTACCAAAACGTCGTGGTGACATAAGAACGAGATGGTTCTCGCTCTTGAGAAACTGGACGATGTAGTCCAGTTCTTTCACTCTGTCTGTAAAGTATGGGGCATCAACTAATGGGTCAAATTTAAAAGGATTTTCCATAATCGAAATTTTTCGTAACGAAACTTTTCGCAAAGATACGAAAAATAAAGATGCTCAGATGATAAACTCCCTTAAATTATTATTGTTTAACAAATCTTTTTGTGTAGAGCCTTTGCATATTTCGGAATATGGCTTATACTTTTGCGAATCATCCTTTATACAAAATGACTCAATGTTTGCAGAATTTGGAACATTTTTCTGCTGTTTCGCCGAAAAGTGTTTCCTTTGCAGTCGTAAAAAGATAAAATTAAAAGAATTATGGCAGAAAATAGACAAGAATTGAACCGCAACTTGGCTCAGATGCTCAAGGGTGGTGTGATTATGGATGTAACAACTCCAGAACAGGCAAGAATCGCAGAGGCAGCAGGTGCATGCGCAGTAATGGCTTTGGAACGTATTCCAGCTGATATCCGTGCAGCAGGTGGTGTTTCTCGTATGAGCGACCCTAAGATGATTAAGGGTATCCAGGAGGCTGTTTCTATCCCTGTAATGGCCAAGTGCCGTATCGGTCACTTCGCTGAGGCTCAGATTCTTCAGGCTATCGAAATCGACTATATTGATGAGAGCGAGGTTCTCTCTCCAGCAGATAATGTTTATCACATCGACAAGACTCAGTTTGACGTACCATTCGTTTGTGGTGCCAAGAACCTGGGCGAGGCACTCCGCCGTATCGCTGAGGGTGCTACTATGATCCGTACCAAGGGTGAGCCAGGAACCGGTGATGTGGTTCAGGCTGTTACCCACATGCGTATGATGCAGAGCGAAATCCGCCGCCTGGTTTCTATGAGCGAGGATGAGCTTTATGAGGCTGCCAAGCAGTTGCAGGCTCCTTACGATTTGGTGAAGTATGTTCATGAGAACGGCAAGTTGCCAGTGGTTAACTTCGCTGCCGGTGGTGTGGCTACTCCAGCTGATGCTGCCCTGATGATGCAGCTCGGTGCTGAGGGTGTATTCGTAGGTTCTGGTATCTTCAAGAGCGGTAACCCTGCAAAGCGTGCGCAGGCTATCGTGAAGGCTGTTACCAACTACAACGACCCTAAGATGTTGGCTGAGTTGAGCGAGGACCTCGGTGAGGCAATGGTAGGTATCAATGAGCAGGAGATAGCTTTGCTCATGGCTGAAAGAGGAAAATAGAAAAATGAGAATAGCTGTATTAGCTTTACAAGGCGCTTTTGCTGAGCACAGACAGAAACTGGCTCAGCTGGGCGTGGATAGTTTTGAGGTTCGCCAGTTGAAGGATTGGGACCAGCCGAAGGATGGCTTGATTATTCCGGGTGGTGAGAGTACCACCCAGGCGAAACTCTTGAATGAACTGGGATTGATGGAGCCTGTGAAGGAGGCGATTGCAGCAGGATTACCTGTTTATGGCACCTGTGCCGGCTTGATTCTTCTTGCCAAGAAGATAGAGGGTGAGCCTAGCCATCGCATTGCTTCCATGGATATCACGGCTTTGAGAAATGCCTATGGTCGCCAGTTGGGCAGTTTCTACATCGAAGCTCCGATGAAGGGCATCGAGGGCAACATCCCAATGACTTTCATCCGTGCTCCTTATATTAAAGAGGTGTGGGGAGATGCTGAGGTTTTGGCGGAGGTAGATGGTAAGATTGTGGCTGCCCGTCAGGGTAAGCAGCTGGTTACCGCCTTCCATCCGGAATTGAACGAAAGCCTTGAGATTCATAAGTATTTCCTGGGGATGTGCAGGAAGTAGGCTTCATCCTAAGATGAAACTTATTTCGTTGGCGGATGAAACAGGCTTCATCGGCACATGAAGCTATATTGCAAAGTATCTTAGGATACATTGCCAAGTATCTTAAGATACATCGGCAGGTATCCTAAGATACTTTTTTATTGAATGTCTGATACTTTTTCCGATAAATGTTTGCCGTTTACAAATATAAGCGAAGA
>OCLL01000316.1_pt1 | contig 11466 bp, 5 predicted proteins | sample 1538931 | NCBI WGS metagenome assembly OCLL01 (sample SAMN03418270, study PRJEB22391) | human gut metagenome | biome: human-gut; feature: organic feature; material: feces | host: Homo sapiens | place: Tanzania | collected 2013-01 | reverse complement strand
GGCGAAGATATTGATATTATTGAATGAACGGGTAGGAACATCGAGAACCTCACCCTCTGCGATGTAGCTGCGGAGGTTGCCCTCTGAATCGCACTGCAGACGATAGAATGTGATATCTGATGCTGCGATATCGCCCTCCAAAGTACCACGGGTGAAGTCTGGTGTACCACCATTCTCCAACAAACGGTTCTGGATCAACTGATACTTGATCTTACGGCTAGAGCACATCTTGCACTGTGGAGTGTTACCGCAGTGGAAGCCCATGAAGGTATCAGTCAACTTATAATCGTACTTACCCTTGATATCCTCATCATAGATATACTGAGGAACAGAGTTGTTGATGTCGAGCAATGTTACGGTATCATCAGATGCACACATACCGATGTACTCAGACAATGCACCATAGATATCTACCTCGCAAGCTACAGGGATACCACGGCTAACGAGACGGCTGTTGACATAGCAAGGCTCGAAACCAAACTGGCTTGGGAAGGCTGGCCAGCACTTGTCAGCGAATGCTACATACTGGCGAGAACCCTTGTGAGCCTCTGCCCAGTCGAGCAATGTCAACTCAAACTGTGCCATTCTGCGGCTGAGGTCAGGATAGTAGCATCCCTCGCCCATCTCCTTTGCCATATCAGCGCAAACTTCGTCGATACGTGGGTCGTTCTCGTGCTCCTTGTAAGCCACGAGGAGGTCGAGCTCTGAGTTCTCCTCAATCTCTACGCCGAGTTCGTACAAGCCCTTGATAGGAGCGTTGCAGGCGAAGAAGTCCTGAGGACGTGGACCGAAGGTGATAATCTTCAAGCCCTTCAAACCGAGGATGACGCGAGCTACTGGTACGAAGTCTGCAATCATCTTGGCAACTTCTGCAGCTGTGCCTACAGGATACTCAGGGATGTAACCCTTCAGGTGGCGCATGCCGAGGTTGTAAGAGCAGTTGAGCATACCGCAGTATGCATCACCACGACCATTGATCATGTCGCCGTCGCCCTCAGCAGCAGCTACGAACATAACAGGACCATCGAAGTTCTTTGCAATCAAAGTCTCAGGAGTCTCTGGACCGAAGTTACCGAGGAATACTACCAAGGCGTTGCAGCCCTGCTCCTTTACCTCGCTCACAGCCTTGAGCATATCTTTCTCGTTCTCAACTGTAGTCTGGCAGTTGAAAATCTCACCCTTGTACTCCTTTACGATGTTCTCACGGCGCTGAGTAGAAAGCGCGATTGGGAAACAGTCACGGCTAACGGCAATGATGCCGAGCTTTACTTGTGGAATGTTGTTGCTTACCATAATTCTTGTGTTTTATATTAAGTTTTTATATATCTTGCTTGTTTTTGCTGAGCGCAAAGGTACTAATTTTTTTTGTTTCTGCAAGCATTTTAAGAGTTTTTTATGGTGAAAAAAGTTAAAAACAGAAGATTTCCGCCGGAATGTAACATCCGATAAAGTTCCTGTAACATTTCATACACATCGATTGAGACTTTATAACAAATAAAAACACAAAGATTGATGGTTTTTCAAATTATTATTGTACCTTTGCACCGACAAAAACAGAAAAACGATTATGAACAAAGTCAAGACTATCTTTGCCTGGATATGGCATAAGCTTTGCGCCTTTTGGCCTTGGTACAAGACATTGTATCAGGGAAGAGCGTGGTACACCAAGACGGTAGTCGCCTTGGCAAGTTGTATTGTCGCCTTTATCCTTTATTTAGGTGCTGTCGATATTAACTTCTTATGGCTTTTCGGTAAGTCGCCTGGTTATTTCTCAGGTATCCTGAATCCACAGACTTCCGAAGCTTCCTTGATTTATAGTGCCGATGGCAAGCTCATCGGCAAGTATTTCAATGAGAATCGTACTCCTGTAGAATACGACGAGGTGAACCCTGCCTTCTTCAAGGCTCTGGTGGATACCGAGGATGAGCGTTTCTACAAGCATATCGGTATCGACCCTATCGGCGTTTTCGCTGCTGCCAAGGATGCTCTCCTGCATCACAATGGCCGTGGTGCTTCTACCATCACCCAGCAGCTGGCAAAGAATATGTTCCGAGTCCGTTCGCAGTATTCTACGGGATTACTCGGCAAGGTGCCTGTCCTCCGCCTGCTCATCATCAAGAGCAAGGAGTGGATCATCGCCGTGAAGCTGGAGACGGTTTTCTCCAAGAAGGAAATCATCACCATGTATGCCAACACCGTGGATTTCGGCAGTAACTCTTACGGTATCAAGACTGCCGCCAAGACTTACTTCAATACCACGCCAAAGGAAATGACCACCGACCAGGCTGCCGTACTCGTGGGTATGCTGAAGGCTACCACCTATTACAATCCACGTACCAATCCGGAGAACAGTCTGGCACGCCGCAATACCGTATTATATAATATGGTGACACACGGCGATCTGTCGCGTGCAGAATACGAGCAGCTCAAGGCTGAGCCTATCAAGCTCGACTTCAAGGTAGAGGAAAACTACGACGGACAGGCTAAATACTTCCGTGAGGCAGTAGCCAACTACCTGAAAGACTGGTGCAAGGAAGAAGGTTACGACCTCTATACCAGCGGCTTGAAGATCTACACCACCATTGACACCCGCATGCAGAAGTATGCCGAGGAGGCTGCCCGCAAGCAGATGAAGCAGGTGCAGCAGAACTTCAACAACCACTGGAGCATCCGCCGCACACAGGCAGGAAAGGGAAAATGGCTGGGACAGGAACCTTGGCAGGATGAGAATCACCAGGTGATTCCAAACTTCATCCAGGGCATCGCCGAGCGACAGCCATTCTACAAGGATCTGGTGGCTCGCTTCCCAGACAATCCAGACTCAGTGAACTATTATTATAAGGAGTGGGTTCACCCGGTCAAGGTATTCGACTACGACAAGGGTAGCATCACCATCACTATGACTTCTGAAGATAGTATCAAGTATATGACTACCTTCATGCACAGCGCTTTCGTGGCAATGGAGCCACAGACGGGAGCCGTGAAGGCATGGGTGGGCGACATCGACTTCGACCACTGGAAGTATGACAAGGTAACAGCCGAGCGCCAGCCGGGTTCTACCTTCAAGCTCTTCGTCTATACCGAGGCAATGAACCAGGGATTGACTCCTTGCGACAAGCGCCGCGATGAATATATCTCGATGGAGGTATATGACAAGAAGAAGCACGAGATGACCACCTGGAGACCATCCAACGCCAACGGTTCGTTCTCCGGCGACAGCATCCCATTGAAGAGTGCCTTTGCCAAGAGTATCAACTCCGTGGCAGTACGCCTGGGACAGGAGATGGGCATCAAGCGCATCATCGAGACTGCCCAGAAGATGGGTATCAACAGTCCGCTGGATGATACACCAGCCCTTGCCTTGGGTTCAAGCGATGTCAACCTGCTGGAGATGGCATGCGCATACAGCACCATTGCAAACAATGGTAAGCACCACGACCCGGTATTGGTTACCAAGATTGTTGATCACGACGGCAAGGTGGTATATGAAGGTCCTTCTACAGAGGAGCAGGTGATTCCTTACAAGAGTGCCTTCCTGATGCAGCAGCTGCTCCAGGGCGGTATGCGAGAGCCAGGCGGTACATCGCAGAGTCTCTGGGGATATGTAGGCAACTACCGTGACACCGAGTTTGGTGGAAAGACAGGTACTACCAACAACCACTCTGATGCCTGGTTCATGTGCGTCAGCCCTAAACTGGTAGTCGGTGCCTGGGTAGGTGGCGAATATCGCTGTCTCCACTTCCGCACCGGAGCCTTGGGTCAGGGTTCCCGAACAGCATTGCCAATATGTGGTTACTTCATGCAGTCTGTGTTCGGCGATCCAGCCTTCCAGCAGTATCACGCCAAGTTCGACAAGCCACAGGATGGCGACATCACACGAGATATGTATATCTGCGCAAGCTATGCGCCAAAACCTAAGGTAGATACCACCCGTGTGGATAGCACCGCATTCACAGAGGAAATCATCCTCGATGAAAACGGCAATCCTATTACCAAGGAGGTTCCTGTTGTCAAGTCGGAAGGAGAATCTTCTACTTCTGCTTCAGGAGCTACAGAAGAAAAGAAAGAGAAGAAGAAGACAAAGCCAACAGAACAGCCTGTCAACTTCGACGACCTTTAAAATTTAAATATGATTGATCTCGACAATGCGGAGCTGCAGAATGCACTCCAAATCATACAGTTTACCCGTCGTTCGCTTTTCCTCACCGGAAAGGCGGGGACGGGTAAATCTACTTTTCTGCGGTACATCGCAGCCAATACCAAGAAGAAACACATTGTTCTGGCACCTACGGGCATCGCAGCCATCAATGCCGGCGGAAGCACCCTGCACAGTTTCTTCAAACTGCCCTTCCACCCCCTACTGCCCAACGACAGCATGTATTCCGTGCGCAACATCCGGAATACATTGAAGTATAATTCCGAGAAAATCAAGATTATCCGAGAAGTGGAACTCATCATCATCGATGAGATCAGTATGGTGCGTGCCGACATCATCGATTTCATCGATAAGGTACTGCGTGTGTATTGCCGCAACATGAGGGAGCCGTTCGGAGGAAAACAGCTCCTGCTGGTGGGCGACATCTACCAGTTGGAACCGGTGGTGAAGGAGGATGACCGAAAACTGCTGAATCCTTTCTATCGCAGCAGCTTCTTCTTCGATGCCAAGATCTTCCAGCAGTTCCAGCTCGTCAGCATCGAACTCAAGAAGGTGTATCGCCAAAGCGACCCTGTCTTCATCGGCATCCTCGACCATATCCGAACCAGTCAGGCACAGAGTCAAGACCTGCAGCTGCTCAACCAGCGTGTAGGTGCCCAGCTCGACGAGAGTGATTCCAAGCTTGCCATCACCCTCTCCACCCGCCGCGACACCGTGGATTTCATCAACGAGAACCAGCTCAAGCTCCTGCCAGGAGAGCCAACACTCTTCCGGGGCAATATCCAGGGTGAGTTTCCGGAAAGCAGTCTGCCTACCCCTATCGAACTGTATCTGAAGACCGGAGCACAGATTATCTTTATCAAGAACGATATCGAGCACCAATGGGTGAACGGCACCCTGGGCACCATCATCGGTTTCGATGAGGAGGAGAATGCCAAGATCCATGTGCGCACGGAGAATGGACAGGATGTGATGGTGGAGCCTGCCGCCTGGAGCAACATGCGCTATCATTTCAACGAAGTGGAAAAGAAGATTGAGGAAGAGGAAATAGGCAGATACGAACAATACCCTATCCGACTTGCCTGGGCGATTACCGTCCACAAGAGTCAGGGTCTGACTTTCAATCAGGTGAAGATAGATTTCACGGGTGGTGTCTTTGCAGGCGGTCAGACCTATGTGGCATTATCCCGCTGCACCAGTCTGGAGGGTATCAGTCTGCAGGAGCCTATCCGCCCCAGCGAGATATTCGTGCGCAACGAGGTGAAGCAGTTTGCCCGCCAGTATAACAACCAGAATACCATCCATACGGCATTGACACAGAGCAAGGCAGACCGTCAATACCACGATGCTGTAAAGGCGTTTGAGAGGGGCGATATGCAAGCCGCACTGGATAATTTCTTCCTCGCCATCCACAGCCGTTACGACATCGAGCATCCGCTTGCCAAGCGCTTCATCCGCAAGAAGCTGAACAAGGTGAATGAGCTGCAAGCCGAGAACGAGCGGTTGAGGGAGGTGATCAAGCAGAAGGATGATGAGAAGAAGAAGCAGGAGAAATTCCTCAAACGCCTTGCCACGGAGTATGTCATCATGGGCAAGGAATGTGAGAAGGAGGGCATGAAAGAAGCTGCCATCACCAATTACAAGAAAGCGCTCACCCTCTACCCTAGCCATCCCGAGGCAAAGAGAAGGCTGAAGCATCTCACGGAATAACAGCTATACGAACTGTTATACGACTGGCAGAAAGAGAGGATTGCCAGCAGAATAAGATAGAATAAGAAAAAGTGGTTGAAAAAGCAAAAATGCTTTTTCAACCACTTTTTCAAAAGAAACTTAATCTTCTGTCTTCCAATCATCAATGGTTCCAGTTTCAGAAGAGAAGCTACAACCTATTTTAAAAAGAATTCTCTTATCATTCGCATACTCACTGGCATAGCCCTTATTCTTGATTTGCTCCAATGCTTCCTGAGCAGTTCCATCAAGTTTAAATTCAAAGATATAAATGAATTTCGAGGTTTCAACAATGCAATCTACCCTACCCTGACTCTGCACTTTTTCAGTATAAATGGTATAGGTACTCAAAAGTCTCAACAAGAGATAAAAAGTGTAATGAAAATAGCGCTCTTTCTCTCGTTCCGAATCCTTGCGACGCATCGTGTATGGGATGCTTGAAAGAAAAGCTGCAAGGTGAACTTTAAAGTCTTCCAAATTACCTTCTTTTAAAGCAGCAATTGCCGTTACTATCCAGTTATCTATATTTTCTTTTGGCTCCAAATAATTGTTAGCCATCAAAGTAACAAGACCACGTTTTACCTCATCATTCGGATAATCCAACTTAAAGGTATCCAACTCTCGGTCATAATCCTTGATAGTAAGATAGCCGCTTTGGAATATCATTGGCAAAGGCTTCTCCTTATCAGCACGATAATCAACAAACTGGTCGGTCATATAATACTTGCCCGTCAGCTCATCTAGATTCTCATCAAAATGATTCAACAAACGAACCAGATAAGTTGGGGTACCCGTACGGAACCAATAATCCTGAACATCCAGCTTATCAAACGTATTCAAGATACTGAAAGGATTATAAACTCCCTTCATACGTTTACTGAAATGATATCCATCGAATCGCTTCTTCAAGACAGCTCGCATCTTCTCTTCAGAATACCCGTAAACAGTAGCCAATTCCTTGATCTGCTGAGAAAAAATCTGTTCAAGTTCCTCGTCTGTAATGCCACAGATGGTGTCATACTTGGCAGACAAACTGATATCATTAGGCTGGTTGAAATCGCTGAACACACTCACCTGCGAAAACTTAGTGACACCGGTCAGGAAGACAAACTGCAAATGCTTATCAGCACCCTTGAAAGTAGAATAAAATGCACGGAGCATATTCCTGTTATTCTCCTCTAACGTTATCTTTTCGCCCAAATGCTCCACCATATATCCTGTACCCATCACATCGAGCATAGGTTTATCATACTCATCTACCAATACCACAGCACGCAGCCCGGTCTGCCGATGCGCTTCTTCTAAAACCTTTTTAAATCGCAAGTTATAATCGGTAACTCCAGGCTCACGCTCTATCTGATATTTCTTCTCCCATCCCGATAGATAGTATTCAAATATTTGATTGAGAGCATCTGCATTGGCATAGGAACCTGTTCCGAAATCAATGTGAAATACAGGATATGTCTTCCATTCCGTCTCAAGTCTTTCGATGGCAAGTCCCTTGAACAGTTCTTTTTTTCCCAAGAAATAGTTCTCAAAGGTAGAGATAAGAAGACTCTTTCCGAATCGTCGAGGGCGACCCAGAAAATAGACGGTACTGCCATGCGCCAGGGAATACACCATTGCCGTTTTATCGACATATACGTAACCCTCTTCACGCAAATGATCAAACGATTGTAAACCTATAGGATATCTCATATTGCCTTCATTTTTATGATTCTCCTGCAAAGCTACTCATTTTTTTTGGAATAACAAAGGAAAATGGAAGAAAAAAGCCCTCAGCCTACTTTTTCAAGCATGCTGAGGGCTTCTGCCATTTCAATGCATAGAGGGCTTTCTATTAAAACTTAACCTCATAGGTCTTGCCCTTCTGGGTCTTCATCTTCTTCACCTTATCTCCATATCTTACCTGGCAAGGTTCGCCGGAGCCGGAGAGGATGACTGCCTTGGTAAGGCGGCCGTTGTCCCAATAGATATCTACCGTGAAGTTACCCTTGGCACGGAGACCCTTGATGGAACCCTTCTGCCATGCATCAGGCAGGGCTGGCAGGAGATGGATAAAGCCCATGTGACTCTGCATCAGCATCTCGGTAATACCCGCTGTTCCGCCAAAGTTACCGTCTATCTGGAATGGGGCGTGCGTATCCCAGAGGTTGTCCAATGTACCATTCTTCAGAAGATTGCCATAAAGCTTGTAAGCATGGTTGCCATCGTGCAGACGAGCCCACTGGTTCAACTTCCAACCCATAGACCAACCGGTAGCACCATCACCACGATGTTCCAATACCACCTTGGAAGCCTTTGCCAACACAGGTGTGGTGATAGGCGAAATGGTGCGGCCCGGATGCAGACCGAAGAGATGGTTCACATGGCGATGCTCATCCTTAGGATCATCGATATCCTTCGACCACTCCATCAACTGTCCATAACGGCCAATCTGATAAGGAGCAATGTGCTTCAGGGCATCTTCCCACTGCTTGCGATCCTTGGCATCCTTGCCCAGAATCTTGCTCGCCTCTACCGCATCGAGCAGAATTTCACGAATCACGGCATGGGCGAAGGTGGCACCCTCGTCTATCGGTCCGTGCTCTGGAGATGTGGAAGGAGCCGCTGTATAGACGCCATCCTTGCGGTGCCACAGATAATCTGTTGCGAAGTTGGCACTTCCCTTGATGATATCGTAGGCTGTCTCGCTCAGGAACTTCTTATCGCGGGTATAGTCGTAATAATCCCAGAGATGGGTAGCCAACCATGGACCGGCAAATGGAGAGAAATTCCACGACATATCCTCGCTTGACAGCGGAGAGGTGAAACCGAAGATATTGCTGGATACAGATGTGGTCCAGCCACGGGTACCATAATATGACTTGGCAGTCTTCTCACCCGGCTTCACCTGTGTCTGGATGAAGTCGAAGAGCGGAAGTTCGCACTCGCTCAGGTTGGTGGTGCAGGCTGGCCAGTAGTTCATCTGGAGATTGATGTTGTTATGGTAGTCAACACGCCAAGGACCATCCACGTTGTTATGCCATACACCCTGCAGGTTGGCAGGCATATTGCCAGGACGTGAAGAGGCGATGAGCAGATAGCGGCCAAACTGATAGTAGAGCTGCTCCAGATAGAAATCCTTGGCACCCTTGCGGTAGTTAGCCAGGCGCTCATCGATAGGCATATCGTTGGCATTAGCCGCATCATTCAGATTCAGACTCACGCGATTGAACAGGCGGCTGTAATCCTTGTAATGCTCATCCAGCAGCTGCGCATATCCCTTGCCCTCTGCCTTGCTCATCCAGTCCTGGGTAGTAGCCAGCGGATCCACGCCCACGTAGGTCTTAGGATTGTTGTAATCAGGATTATTGTTTGCCTTGTAATCGGTATCGGCAGAAATGAGGAATACCACCTCGTCGGCACCCTTCACGGTCAGCTTTCCACCTTCGTTGGAAAGGCTACCGCCCTTGTTGATGGCACGGATGCGGATGGCATACTGCATATCGTTGTTGTCGAGACGTGCATCCCAGAGCAGACCGTTCTTGCCGTCAGCCACCATCTTGCCTGTAGAAACAGGGTTAGGCGCATAGGAGAATACGAGATTCTGCCTGCCCGGACGGGAAGCCTTGTAGCGGATAGCCATCACATTGGCTGGATAAGAGATGAAATACTCACGCTGATAGCTCACTTCATCCTTGACGAAAGAAACGGTAGCCAAAGCTGAATCGAGCGACAGGGCACGGCGATATTTCGACATACCCACGGTGCTCAATCCGGTCTCGATATACGCCTCGCCCATCGTGGTAAAGCTACCGAAACGGAATGGATCCTCGGCATAAGACTCGTATGGCACCGGACTATTAAAGTTCTTGCGGGTGAGCTGCGAAGCCTTCTCCCAGTCGTTGGCAGCAAATGCATCTCTGATTTCCTGCATCACATGGGCAGAATTCTTGTTCACATCCCAGTAGTAGGCAGCGCCCTTCCTGGTGTTCGGACCGCCACGCCAGAGCGTCTTCTCGTTCAGGGTGATGCGTTCAGCCTCTACCGATCCCAGGATATTGGCACCGATGCTTCCATTACCGATAGGCAATGACTTAGACTCCCAATCCGGATCCGGATTGCGGGCGGTATCACCAGCCGAGATAGGCTTCTTGTGAGTCCATTTTTCAGGATGGCCTCCATACCAAACTTGCTGTCCCTTCATGGTAACAGGCGTGTCGAACCAGTAAGACAATGGTGTCTTCTGCTGTGCGGTGGCAGAAAGTGCCCCCAGCATCGCAAAGGTTAAAATAGATACGGTTTTCTTGTTCATTATATATAATATTTAGTCTGATTACTTATTTTAGTCTGATTACTTATTTTCAGATAACCGCTACAAAAATACGATTAAAATTCGACATATCCAAATATAGGGTCATAAAAAACGAGGATAGCCAGCATTTTTTCAATACTTGCTATCCTCGTCTTGCTATTTCATATCGTTCCGGGTGGCTTAATACCACTGTACGGCATTCGAATAACCGCTTCGCTTGTCATACTTCAGGGCATCCGTCAATGTGGCTGCATTGCATCGGAAGCTGAAGTTATAGCTGGTATATGGCGCCAGCACTACCGAACAGCTCATGTTGAAGCAGTGCAGGTCGCGAGCCAGACTCGCGGTGGTCATACTCAGCTTATGATTATCAAAATCATAACCGGAAGAGAAGCTGATGTTCCATCCGTCGCTGATACGAACGTTACCGCTCATATTCAGGTTCTGGGTGAACTTGTATGGATATCTCATCGATTTCTCGTTGAACTTCTCTCTTCGGGTATCCTCACGCATGGTGACACCATATCCGAAGGTGAGCGACCATGGCATCTTGAATGCCATATAGCCGTCCGAGTCGGTCTTGGCCTTTCCGCCACCGCTCTTCTTGGCTCCCGTCTTTCCCTTCTCCATACTGTCATCCACGTTGCTCTCTATGTCGGTATCCATACCTTCATCGTCATCGTCCTTGCGCTTGTTCTTGTCCTTGTCGTCCTCATCACTGCCTCCACCGAAGAGTTTCTTCAGTTTCTCTGGATTCAGGGTGAACGAGAAGTTCTGCGACATTCCCTGGAATCGACCGAACCTGCCCTTGCCCCACTCGGTGTGGTTGCCGACATATACGTTGCCCTTGTCATCCATCTCGTAGGCGTAGGTAGCAAACACGGCGTTCATGTTGAAGGTATAGTTCTTCCACCACTTCAGTCGCAGATTGATGTTCATATCACTCCAAGGGCGCACCTTGGCTGCGGTGTTGTAGCTCATGCTCACATCAAACGCATCAATGAGGCTCACCTTCTTCAGGCTGTCGTTCTTATCCCTCCATTTCATCTCCAGGTTATTGCCCAGCGTGAAGGAAATGTTACCACTCTTGCCCTTGCCCGGCACGCCGTAGAGGGCATTCTGATATGGCGAATAACTTACCAGCGATACATTGCCGTCGGCATCAGTCTTCTGATAAGTATCCCAGTAGCCGTAATGGGAGGCTCCGAAATCAGGTGCATAGCTGAAGCTTACCGTCGGGGTAATCACGTGGCGGATCCTGTCTATCCTGTTGCTGAACAGCTTG
>OCLL01000311.1_pt1 | contig 11591 bp, 10 predicted proteins | sample 1538931 | NCBI WGS metagenome assembly OCLL01 (sample SAMN03418270, study PRJEB22391) | human gut metagenome | biome: human-gut; feature: organic feature; material: feces | host: Homo sapiens | place: Tanzania | collected 2013-01 | reverse complement strand
ATGGCAAACTTGCGCGTCCACCACCCAGACGGTCGCGGATTTCACCGCCCGAACCAGTAGCGGCACCGTTGAAAGGTTCCACGGTGGTAGGGAAGTTGTGGGTTTCGGCCTTGAGTGAAATCACCGAGTCGATTTCCTTCACTTCGAAGAAGTCGGGTTGGTCGGGATTCACTGGAGCGAATTGCTCAATCTTTGGGCCGTCGATAAACGCCACATTATCTTTATAGGCAGAAATCACCTTGTTGGGATATTCCTTGGTGGTCTTTTTGATGAGGTTGAAGAGGCTTGTAGGCATTTCCTCGCCGTCGATGATGAAGGTGCCGCCGAAAATTTTGTGACGGCAGTGCTCGCTGTTCACCTGCGAGAAACCAAACACTTCGCTGTCGGTGAGAGGACGGCCGAGGCGCTTGCCAAGTCCTTTCAGGTAATCCACTTCTTCGGGGCTGAGGGCCAAACCTTCCGACTTATTGTAGGCTTCAATATCGTCGATATAAACGATAGGATCCGGCGTACGAGTGATAGTGAAGGTGTCGCTGTCTAATGTGTGGTACACACGTTGAAGCATTTTGTCGTACTTGGGATCCTTTTCTTTTGTGGTTGTGAACTCTTCGATGCGCTCGATGCCGGTCATCGCCATGTTTTGGGTGATTTCGACCGCGTTCGTACTCCAGGGCGTAATCATCTCCTTTCGTGGGCCGATAAACGTGCCTCGTAAAGTGTCGTCCTGCACTTGAATGCCGCCGAGCAGCCATTCTAACTTCTCAAGTTCCTTTGGTGAAAGAGCATGGTCAGCACCTACCGCATAGATGGTGTTTGCTCCTTTTTTAAAGAATGTAATCATAAAAAATTAAGATGGATTACTGTTTAAATCTAAATTCTTCTACAAAGTTAAAGCAATCCACTCGCACTACAAAGCAAAACCGCCATTTTTATTTCACCACCCCCACACATTATTCTATATAGCCCCCCAATCTCCCCAACAAATCAAACTTGTTATAGCGCAATAATTCATCTTGTGTGGACTCGTGTGGGGATTGAAAAATTGCGTATGGGCAATTTTGGGGCGGATTTTTCGTTATTATTGTTGATAATGGTTATCTTTGCAGAAGAGTTGTGCGCCACAGATGATGGGCGGCGGCTTATAAAAGAGCGACGACAATGAATAAGTTTCAAATATCTAATTTTGGTCCAATTAAGAATCTTGATGTGGAACTTGGGGATTTGACAATTCTCTTAGGTCCGCAAGCCAGTGGAAAAACGCTTTTCCTACAGCTGGCGAAGCTTATTGTGGACAAAGATTATATCGTTCAGAATCTTCTGAAATACAATTATGTGATTGATGGCGATTCCGACAAGGTTCTGAACTATTATTTTGGCGATAGGCTTTCTTCAATGTGGAAAAACTGCACCATGGTGAAGGTTGATGGTGAGGCGTTTGAGAAGTGCTCTCTGCTGAATGCTGAGAATGCCGACGCCAAGGAGCGATTTTTCTATATTCCAGCCCAGCGCATATTGTCGATTTCGGATGGTCGTCCTAAAAATTTCATGGAATTTGATATATCTTCGCCATACGTTTTGCGCAATTTCAGCGAAACGCTCAGATTGTTTTTCCAACACGGCATGGGGAGTGAAAACGTGATATTTCCTTTGAATCAAAGGCTGAACGACGGCATGAAGCAGTCGTTTAATGATACGATTTTCCATGGTGGAGAAGTGGTAATTGACGAACAGGCAGGACAGAAGAAGATGCGAATGAAGGTAGGGGATACAAGTTTGCCCTTTATGACATGGAGTGCGGGGCAAAAGGAGTTTATGCCTTTGTTAATGGCGTTTTACTGTCTTGCAGAGCCTATGGCGAAAAGCATCAACGGCAATCAATACGAGTATGTGGTGGTGGAAGAACCCGAAATGGGATTGCATCCAAGAGCCATTCAATCGGTAATCATACAGATTCTTGAACTGATTAAGATGGGCTACAAGGTGATTGTATCGACACATTCGCCTGTGCTGCTGGAATTTGCTTGGACGTTTAAAATGCTGCAACAATTTCCGCAGGAGGTGAGAGAACAGGCACTATGTGAACTGTTTGATGCCAGTTTAGATAGCAATGTGGGCGAAACCGTGAAAGGTGCTGTTAGCAAAGATGTGCGAACATTCTACTTCTCCCACACAAAAGAGGGCGTAGTCACCGATGATATTAGCTCTCTTGATGTGGCAAGCGAAAACATGGGCGAGGCAGAATGGGGAGGTTTGTCGCAGTTTGCTTCAAAGGCATCGGAGGTGGTGTCGAAGTATATGGCAGAGTATGGCGAAGACTGATTTTCAATTGGCAGTAGAACAAACGGCAGAGGTGTCGGCTGCATACGAGCCTGGACTTCGTGCACTGAGAAGGGCAGAGGTTGGCAAGGTGGTGGCTTCTGACGGTAGCCGTTTGGACGGCAGTTTAAATATTGATGATGCTGTGGCTCAACTTTATCCGAACGAGAATCGTTGGGATTATGCCATTGGGTATGGTCAAAAGGTTTATTTTGTGGAGATTCACCCTGCCTTTACTGGTGAAGTGCCAAAAATGATAGCAAAACTCAATTGGCTGAAATTGTGGCTAAAAGCAAAAGCTCCAAAAATAGATGCATTACCCAAAAGCGCACCGGCTTATCATTGGGTGCAATCAGGGAAAAGTGCCATATTGCCTCATTCGCGAGAAGCGAAATTACTGGCGAAATATGGGCTGAAGCCAAAGCCTGTTTTGAGGCTGAAATGATAACCCCCGCAGATTTGGGTTAAAACGTTTTGAATCCGCTTTGAAAAATTGCGTATGGGCAATTTTGGGGCGGATTTTTCGTTATTATTGTTGATAATGGTTATCTTTGTATGTTATGAAGAAGATTTTTATACTCATCATAGTGGCTGTGCTGGCTTCGGTATCGGGGTGGGCACAGGTGTCGTTTGTGGGCGGCTCGCACGAGGTTTACGACTTGATTCCGGAGAAAAATACGGGTTTGAACCATATTTATGTGCTCTACAACACGCAGGGCGTGGGTATGCAGTATCGGGCGACGAGCGATAAGCCTGTGGTGTGGTATAGTTTTGGTAGCCAAGGTGGGGGATATGCTGAGGAAATTTCGGGTATTACTACCGATGGTCGCACCACTACGCTTGCGCAAGTGGTTGCCGGGCAGGGCTATATCATTGAGGAAGGCACCAATCGCACCTACGTTTGGGTGGTGAATTATGCCGACCACTATTTGCGCTTCAACAGCATTTCTGCCCTTGCGCCAGAGGATTGTGGCACTGCCACGCTGAGCATCGATGGATCCGCCGACGAAATATCGTATTTCACCATTACTGGTGTGAGAAGGGTGCTGAGCCGTGAAATTAAGTTGAACTTCCGTACGCTCGTATGGGACGAAACCGCCGTTCAATGGACTCAGGTGGATACCACCAACGTACTCACATCGGTAAAACCGCAGTTGGTGATTACTGCTCCGCTGTGTAACACCACATTCCATATCAGTGGCGACCGTTTCCTCAAATTTTGGAACGAAGAAGTGGAAATGGAGAGCGACACCTACACCACCACAGCCGTGGATGTTCGCACCACTGCCATCAAGCAAAAGCGCAACGACGGCACCGATGGCAGCGACGACGAGGACAACAACGAGGGCGGCGAAGGTGGCGAAAACACCGATGAAAGCGAGGAATTGGGCGGTTCGGCTCCTGCCACGGTGACATTTAAGGCATATTGCACCGACGCCGTTGACCACAAAGAGTGGCAAAAGGCACTCGACCCTGATTTTCAGAGCATAGAGGCGCGCTTCAACGATGACGAAGTGGAGCAAACCTTCAACACCACAGGCACATCGTATTGGCGCTTTGTGGGCACGAATCTGCAAGGCGGTTGCGAGGCATACGGTCCCACCTACACCGTGCACATTGGCGAAAGCGAACTGGTTTGCCCAAATGTGTTCTCTCCTGGTTCTACAGAGGGCGTGGGCGACATTTGGAAAGTGAAGCACAAGTCGATTGTGGAATTTCATTGCACAATCTTCAACACTTGGGGCAACAAGATATTTGAATTTAGCAACCCCGACGACGGTTGGGACGGCAAATATCGCGGCAAATTGGTGAGCACAGGCGTGTATTACTACGTGATTCAAGCACGAGGTGCCGACGACAAAGTGTATAAGCTCAGCGGCGACATCAACATCCTCCGCTACCGCAAAAACGCCCTGAAAAGCGGCACCACCGTAGTGGAATAAAGAACGATTTGAAATAAACGCAAAACAAGGCTGTGCCGCCGGTGATGGTGGCACAGCTTTGTTTTAGGTAGGGGAGATGGTGATGGATATGAGGAGCACTCGGAGCATTTGGAGCACTTCGCTCTAACATCTAACATCTAACATCTAACATCTAATTTCTAATTTCTAATTTCTAATTTCTAACATCTTTCTAACCTCTAATTTCTGATTTCTGACTTCTTTTTGTAACTTTGCAAATTATGATTTTCAACGGGAAAGAAACTGAATGTGTGAGTGTGCTTGGCGCACGTGTCCACAATCTGAAAAACATAGATGTGGATATTCCACACTACAAGCTCACCGTGATTACGGGGCTGAGTGGTAGTGGAAAATCGTCGTTAGCGTTCGACACTATTTTTGCCGAAGGACAACGCCGATATTTGGAAACTTTTTCTGCGTACGCGCGAAATATGCTGGGCGTGCTCGAACGCCCTGATGTTGACAAGATCACGGGGCTTAGCCCAGTGATTTCGATAGGGCAGAAAACCACCAACAAAAATCCTCGCTCCACCGTGGGTACATCTACTGAGGTTTACGACTATTTGCGACTGCTTTTTGCGCGTGCCGCCGATGCCGTGAGTTACACCTCTGGCGAGCCTATGGTGAAATACTCCGTTGAAAAGATACTTTCGCTGATTCTCGACAAGTACGATGGCAAGAAAATTTACATTCTGGCGCCACTGGTGAAGAATCGCAAAGGCCACTACAAAGACCTTTTCGAGCAATATAGGAAGAAGGGCTATATCAACGTGCGTATCGATGGCGAATTGCGCGAAATCACATTCGGCATGAAGCTCGACCGCTACAAGAATCACACTGTGGAACTTGTAATCGACCGCTTGAAAGTGGCGCGAAAGGACGAAAAGCGCCTTAAAGAAACCGTGGAACTGGCGTTCAGGCAGGGCAAAGACCAACTGCTTATCCTCGACGCCGCCACCGATGAAATATCCTATTACAGCAAGACGCTGATGGACCCATCTACGGGGCTATCGTACCTCGACCCGGCTCCACATAATTTCTCGTTTAACTCGCCACAGGGCGCTTGCCACAAGTGCAAGGGACTGGGCTATGTGAATCTCGTTGACCGCGAGAAAATCATGCCCGACATGTCGCTCTCCATCAAAGAAGGGGGAGTGCTGCCTTTGGGAAAATATAAAAATTCGCTGGTGTTTTGGCAGATTGCCGCCATTTGTGAAAAATATGGCTGCGACATCAACACGCCATTGTCGGAACTTCCAGAAGAAGCCCTCGACGACATCATGAACGGTACCGACGAACGGCTCAACATCAAAACCGAAACGCTGAGCACCAACAACTATTTCCTCACCTACGACGGACTGGTGAAGTATATCGAACTTCAGCAAGACGAATCGGCAGGCTCAAAGGCGCAGAAATGGGCAGGGCAGTTCTATTCGCGTTGCGTATGTCCTGAATGTGGTGGCGCGCGCTTAAACAAGGAGGCTTTGCACTTCTTCATCAACGGCAAAAACATTGCGCAGCTTGCGAGTATGGACATCAGCGAACTGCGCGATTGGCTCGGCGATTTGCGCAACCACATGGAACCGAAAAAGTGGAAAATTGCCGATGAAATCGTGAAGGAAATCCTTAGCCGACTGAATTTTATGCTTGATGTGGGTTTGGATTATGTGTCGCTCAACCGCTCGTCGGCTTCGCTCTCTGGTGGTGAAAGCCAGCGCATCCGTTTGGCCACTCAAATAGGCTCGCAACTGGTGAATGTGCTTTACATTCTCGACGAGCCGAGCATCGGTCTGCATCAGCGCGACAGCGAACGCCTCATAGCGTCGCTGAAAAAACTGCGCGACGAGGGCAACACCGTGATAGTGGTGGAGCACGACAAAGACATGATGCTCAATGCCGATTATATTGTGGATATAGGCCCGAAAGCGGGGCGTAGAGGCGGTAATGTGGTGTTTGCGGGCACTCCTAAGCAAATGCTCAAAGAAAGCACGCTCACCGCCGATTATTTGAGCGGATTGAAGAAGATAGAAATTCCGAAGGTGCGCCGTTCGGGCAATGGCGACGTGATAAGGCTCCGTGGCTGCAGTGGACACAATCTCAAGAATGTGGACGTGGACTTCCCTTTGGGCACGTTTATTTGCGTGACAGGCGTATCGGGCAGCGGTAAATCGTCGCTGGTCAACGGCACGCTTCAGCCCATCATTAGCCAAAAGTTGTATCGCTCGCTCACCGAACCGCTCCCTTACAAGAGCATCGAGGGCTTGGAGCATATCGACAAGGTGGTGACCGTTGACCAGTCGCCATTGGGGCGCACGCCGCGCTCCATCCCGCCACCTACACAGGCGTGTTTACCGACATTCGCAATTTGTTTGTGAACCTGCCAGAGTCGAAGATTCGTGGTTACAAGCCCGGACGTTTCTCATTTAACGCCAAGGGTGGCAGATGTGAGGTTTGTAATGGAAATGGCTATAAAACGGTGGAAATGAATTTTTTGCCCGATGTGCTCGTGCCATGTGAGGTGTGTGGCGGAAAGCGCTATAACAGAGAGACTTTGGAGGTGAAATTCAAGGGAAAATCGATTGCTGATGTCCTCGACATGACGATAAATCAAGCCGTAGAGTTTTTCGATGCAATTCCTGCGATTCTCAACAAGATAAAAGTGCTGCAAGAAGTAGGGTTGGGCTACATCAAACTCGGTCAACCGTCGAGCACACTTTCGGGCGGAGAATGTCAGCGTGTGAAACTCGCCGCAGAGCTCTCGAAAAAAGACACAGGTAAAACGCTCTACATTCTTGATGAGCCAACCACCGGTCTGCACTTTGAAGATATTAAGATACTTTTATCGGTGCTTGATAAATTGGTCCAAAAGCGAAATACGGTAATTACCACCGATCACAATTTAGATGTGATTAAGTGCGCCGACTATATCATTGACCTCGGACCAGAGGGTGGCAGAAATGGCGGACAAATCGTGGCTTTTGGCACTCCAGAAGAAGTGACAGAGAACCCAAATTCAATCACTGCCCGATTCCTGAAAAAAGAATTATCAGAAAAATGACGCTGTTTTTGCGTCAGAAAATTCAAAATTCACCGATTTTTGCGTGATTTTACGCTGTGAAAAGTGATTTAAATGCTCTCACAGGGCTATTTGGCACAGTTTTGCCGTGAAAAGCCACCTATTTTACATTTTTCTGAAGCATCAAGCAGTTTACATGTTTGCATACTGTATCATGTGGTGTAACCTATTTGTTTTCAAAAGGTTACACCATATATTTTTGCCGTGGATTACCCTCTGAGAATTGATTAGAATTTGATTTTGTGAACGAATTGTGGATTTGATTGAAAAAAATGGCAGGAGAATGAGTTGAGCGAAAACACCGCAGAAAATGGTAAAATTACCGCCGCGTGTTTGTGAATTTAAATTACAAAATCCACCGATTAATTCGTAAAACCACATCGTACTTTGCAAAATGAAATGGGTTGTTTTCGTTTGTTTTTCGGTTTGCGTTTTGAAAGCGGAATGGTGTGCTGGAGAATTAACGATTAAATCGTTTACAAACGCATTAAAAATAAGGGTTAACAATTATTTGCAATAAGTGTAAATCGCTAAAATCCAATTAAATAAATACTAAATTATAAAGTTGTGATTTATGGTGATTTTTGTGTCAGGGTGGGTGTTTTGCTGTGAAGTGTGGTTTGGTATAATGCAATATATTGTGTATCAGTCTAATAATCTATATAAATTAAAGTTGTAATATAATGTAATTGTGAAATATGGATTTTGGATATGTGAATCGGGTGTTTTGAATGTTGAATTGGGTATTTTTGCTGTTTATTTTACGATATTTACTATTTACAAATTCATTATTTAGATTTACGTCGATAAATTTGTGTTTTTAAATAATTGTTTATACATTTGCAAACTCAATTTTTAGTAGATTTTTACTGTTTGCAATTATGGACATAGTTTCTCGCCTAAAATTTTTCTTAAGTCATAACGGAATTTCTAATTCCACATTCGCCGACACTTGCGATATTCCCCGTCCCACTCTATCGCAGCTGCTCAATGGGCGCAACAAAAAAGTAAGTGATGAACTCATCACTAAAATTCATAATGCCTATCCAGCTCTTAATATAATGTGGCTTATGTTTGGCGACGGGGATATGTTTGTTCCAAATGCGAACTCTATGCCCTCGCCCACCGTGGCTCAACCCTCTGAGAATTTAGAAAATTCCACGGCATCGGAAGTTGGTCAGGAATCTCGCACACCCTATATGACCTCTATTTCATTCGGTGATGATGAGTCGTCGTATCAGCCCACCACACCGCCACCCACGCCTGTGGCGGCCATCTCGGCAGCCTTGCAAACTATGGCGAAAAAAACTACTAAACCAGCAGTGGAAAAAGGCGTTAATGTGGCACCTGTGGAGCGCCGTGTGACATCGATCATGGTATTCTACAGTGATAACAGCTTCGAGGAATTTATCCCCCGCAGCAGCCGCTAAGCATATTTTTCTGATTTCTTATGGTGCGGGTTGTGGATAAAAACGACCGTAAAGCCGTTTTAAGCCCCTTTGAGGGCGCGAAAGGTGAATGGATGAGTTACACCTCCATTCCGCCGATTAATTCGCGCACGCTCGCTATTTGATGGCGTTTCAAATAATCTTCAATGTAGTCGATAGCCTTAACGGTCACTTGTGGGTCAACGAAGTTGGCTGTGCCAATCTGCACGGCGGTGGCACCGGCAAGGAGGAATTCGATGGCATCGCGGCCACTTGCAATGCCGCCAAGCCCCACAACAGGCACTTTCACGGCGTTGGCCACCTGCCAAACCATTCTCACCGCAATAGGGCGAATGCAAGGTCCCGACAAGCCGCCTGTGATGGTAGAGAGCATTGGTTTGCGCTTCTCCACGTCGATAGCCATGCCCAGGAAGGTGTTGGTGAGCGACACGGCATCAGCACCAGCTGCCTCCACGGCGCGTGCTATTTCGGTGATGTCGGTCACGTTTGGCGTGAGTTTCACAATCATTGTGCCGTCGTAGGCTTTGCGTACGGCGCTTGTCACGCTCTCCGCACCGCTGCATGTGGTGCCGAATCCCATACCGCCTTGCTTCACATTGGGGCAAGAAATGTTGATTTCCACGGCTGCCACTTTGTCAAGGGGGCTGAGTTTGTCGCACACAGCCACATAATCGTCAATGCACGAACCACTCACATTCACTATCACTCGTGTGTCAAGGTCTTTGATACGGGGATAAATATGTTCGATGAAGTAATCCACGCCTTTGTTCTGGAGCCCTACGGCGTTGAGCATACCGCTCGGGGTTTCTGCCATACGAGGATAAGGGTTGCCCTCGCGATGGTGGAGCGTGGTGCCCTTCACAATGATGCCTCCAAGGCGGTTCAAATCGATAAAATCGGCGAATTCTTCGCCATATCCAAAGGTTCCCGATGCAGTCATAATCGGGTTTTTCAACTTCAGTTTTCCAATTTCAACGCTTAAATCTACCATTTCAATCGATTTATATTAAATACAGGACCTTCTTTACATACACACACATGACCGCTGTCGGCGGTGTCTTCCACGCAGCACAAACAAGCGCCCAAACCGCAAGCCATCATGTTTTCGAGCGACACCTCGCAGTCGATGCCCTTGCTCTTGGCAATGGCAGCCACGGCTTTCATCATGGGTTGAGGACCGCAGCAAGCGATGTGGTCGATGGGGGAATTGAGGATGGAATGTTGGGTAACGAATCCCTTTTCGCCCTCAGAACCGTCTTCAGTGGAGATATACACCTCGCCCCAACGCTTAAACTCGTCGAGCAGCAGCAAGTCGCTTGCCGAGCGTGCGCCAAGCAGAAATCTCACCTTTTTGCCAAGTTTAGAGAGCACTTTGCCCAGTTGGAGCAATGGAGCAACGCCCACGCCGCCACCTATGAGCATCATTTCGCCAGCGAACGAGCAGCTGAAGCCGTTGCCAAGTGGCATCACAAGGTTGAGCGTTTCGCCCACTCGTGTTGCCAAAAGCGATGCTGTGCCCTCGCCAGCCTTGCGTATGAGCAGCCAGAGCTGATTTCGCTCTTCATCCACATAGCAGATGGAGATAGGGCGGCGGAGGAAAGTGGTTTTTGAATGAGGAACTTCCACCTGAACAAACTGTCCAGGGTGCGTGTCAGGCATCGTGCCTGATTGTGGAGTGAGTTTGAGCAGTCCGTAAAGAGGGGAGATGCTCAGATTTTCGCTCACTATAAAATCCATTTCAGTCATTGTCTTGATAGCATAATTAATGGTTGCTGCACAAATTTACGAAATAGTTTTCATTCCATTTCAAAAAACGGTTAAATTTTGCTTTTTCTGGCGGAAAATGGGTGGAAAGGGAGCACTCGGAGCACTCAGAGCACTCGGAGCATTGCATAGAAGACTTGGAGCACTCGGAGTGCTGCTTGGAAGGCTTGGAGCACTCGGTGGGTTTGGGGAATGGATTTTTTTTAGGGGGGCTATCGCATGCCTTCGATGATGTTCAGCATTTTGATGGTGGCTTGGAAGGCGGCTTCTATCTGGTCCACCTCCAGGCCGCGCGTCTTGATGATGTGGCCATTGTAGTTCCAAGTGATGTTGGTCATCACCAACGCGTCGGTGCTGCCGTGGGGTGGAATGCTCACCGTGTAGTTGGTGAGTCGAGGCATTTCTCGTTTCAGGTTATCTTTGTAGATTTTCTTCACCGCTTTGATAAACGCGTCGAACTGGCCATCGCCGAATGCGCTTTGCTCGTATTCCTTGCCTTCGATTTCGAGTTTCACAGTGGCGGTGGGGTGCAATCCGTGCGACATAGTGAGCGAGTAGTTCACAATTTTCACCTTGTTGATTACCGAGTCGCGCTTCACGATATCTGCCACGATGTAGGGCAGGTCGTCTTGCGTCACAATCTCCTTTTTATCGCCCAATTGAACGATTCTTTCGGTCACTTTCTGCACGTATTTCTTGCCCAACTGAATGCCCAGTTCCAGCAAATTCTCGGTGATACTTGCCTCGCCCGACAGTTTACCAAGGGCGTATTCACGTTTGCGGCCGAAGCGTTCGGGCAGCAGACTGTTGTAGTAGAGTTCGTTTTTCCTGTCGCCGTCGGCATGTACGCCAGCGGTTTGTGTAAACACATTCTCGCCAATGATAGGCTCGTTTTGCGCCACCACCACACCAGAGAACGATTCCACGATGTGGCTCACGGTGTAGATTTGCTTTTCGTCGATGCCTGTGGTCATGTGCAGCATGTCGTGCACCATAGGTACCACCGAAGCCAGTAAGTGAACTTGG
>OCLL01000309.1_pt1 | contig 11629 bp, 8 predicted proteins | sample 1538931 | NCBI WGS metagenome assembly OCLL01 (sample SAMN03418270, study PRJEB22391) | human gut metagenome | biome: human-gut; feature: organic feature; material: feces | host: Homo sapiens | place: Tanzania | collected 2013-01 | reverse complement strand
TTATAATTACAGCTTGCCATCCGTTACGTAAGACTGTCGTAAGGACTCCAGCCAAACCAGTTGAATTATTGAATAACAAGAAATACCTAAACATATCAGTCAAGACTGGTAAAGGAAAAACTAAAGAAGATACTGGAGATAATTTCACCAATGACGAAAGGAAAAAGAAATAAACAAAATAAATAAAAATACTATATATAAAATATTTCTCACCCCATAAATATAATCCAATACCTACATCACCAGCAACTCGATATCCGTGATAAAAACCAATATTTAAACTCTCCATTGATAATAAATCTCCAGGAGTATATTGTAACTCAAATTTATTAATATGTATACCTAAAGCATTAAGTATAGGAGTCGGCAAAACAAAAAGGATTTGATTTGCCATATACTCATGCATTATAGGATTATCAAAGCCAAGTTTATGTGCATAGGCAATAGTCATATCACAAACTCTCAAGTTGCAAAAACGATCAAGCATAATATTGTCTACATAATATTCACTCCAACCAGACAAATTATCACCTCCATTATCAGTCCTAAGTAAAAAGGCATTATATAAGTAATGAAGTTTCTCCTTATCTTGATAAAGATCAATAATATTATCGAAAGTCTTTGCTGCGCCAGTTTGTTCAGAATTATCACGTCCCAAGGCCATTGCTGCTGCCAAATCAGCAACTGGACCTGTTACAAGATAAATTGCAATAAAACAATAAATAACACTTTTTCTTGTAAAAAGCTTTTTATTCTCTGAAAATAAAGGTACTATATAGCACATCGCAATAGTTACAAAAGAACTAAATATCATGGTTCTCTTTCCTGTTGCCAGTCCTAAAGCGGCTAAAACTATAAGGTATATAATTATTGGTCGTTTCTCTGTCTTAGTTAATGGGTTATTTGAATATAACTTCTTAAAAAGAAGTAATATCGGGAAGCATGCAAATACTTTAGTTACTCCTAGCAAATGACCAAAAAGACCCAAGTTTTCAGCTTCTGCATCTTCAGTACCCATTATCATCAATAAGAAAACCTGACTGAAGATTCCAATAAACCCCATAACCCATACTTGCTTGTCTGAAGGCGGAGTGAAATATCCTATTTTATCCCATAATTTCGACAATACGTTGTTGGGGCGATAAATACGAAGACAAAGTCTAAAAGCTAGTATCAGCATCACTAAATTCAACAACTGATAATTGAATGTCAAATACGGATTCTGGAATCTAAAAGTTAACGGCTTTCCCTCCACCAGAGTCATCAATAAAGGCATAAAATAGAAACAGATTCCCAATCCAAATAACGAGATAAATGGCAAGAAACATTTCTGGGCATTTCTATATTTCATCACAAAAAGATGTAGAAATAACCATCCTATGATAAAAGTTCCGCAACCATATATATTCTCTATCTCTGGATAAAAAACCATTTCGAACAGAGATAAAACACAAAGGAGAATAAGAATCCACTTTGATATATTCGAAACATTGTCTTTAATTAATGAATTATTCATAATTACAGATAATTATTCCTTTCCAAATGATGAAATAATACGTTCCATCATATTCTTATATACATCTACTCGTTTTACAGAAATTGACTTTACATTGTCTATTGGAAAATTATGAAGTTTTTCTATAATCTCTTCTACTGTTGTATTACATTTCCCTTTCTCTATTGAACACCAATAATCAGTCAATCCATATTGGCTAAGTACATCATAGACTTTACTACTCTTAGAAGTTTTTTTCTTCCCCCAAAAATCCACGATACCCCAATTGTCTATACTAAAACATGGAACACCATTAGTTAGACTTGAAACAATAGGATGCATATTGCTTCCAATATATGCTGAAGCATATTTAATTAATCCAAACCAATCAAAAGGATTCAATGGCAGTTTGATTTCGTAATTAAAAGGATGCTTATAAGCATATACACCATCAATATTAAAAGCAACACATTCCTTTCCTTCTTTCTTTAGTAACTCATTCATTTTCTTCAACTCTTCATAAGTGAAAACCTGTGAACGCAAACCAATTAATACATAATTCGTTGGCAATTCAAACTTTCTCCGTATGTCATTTTCAGAAGGTATTAAATTTCCCAAGTTATAATTCAACGCAAATACCGGATCTGGAGTAACCTCAATTTCTGCATTTGGCTGAGCTGCATGCATCAAATCTCTTGTCCATGCATCTCTCACAGAAATATACTTCATACTATTAATCTGCTTTGCTAACTTTCTTAATGTAATTTTACTAAAAATATGATACTTACTATTCTGAGATGATACCGACATCATCGCAGTAGGTATTTCACTAGAAAAACCTACACCCCAAAAAGGATTAGGGAAACGGCGTTCTTGCTGCAATGGTTCAATCCAAAAAGGGCGATGTTTTCCAAGTTTTAAAGTTGAAAATAATGGCCAATGTTGTGCTACAGCATCAGAACCTATTATAACGGCTTCTATACATTCCTCTTTTATAACATCAAAGACCTGCGAACAAGAATGTACATGTCGAGTCTGATTTTTAATATTTTCATTAACAAACTTTGCATGTTCTAATGTCTGTAATGATTCTACACGATGCTGCAACTTTCGTTTATAATCCGATATACTGTTCATTAAATCAGTTTGCCACGAACTATAGTTAATAAAAACTGGAACATGTCCATGATTTTTTAAATAATAATATGTAGATGTAGCTTGAAGATTAGCTCCAAAATTTGCCACATTCAAAAAAGTTAAAACACCAATTTTCATATTTAACGTCCTCTAATTATATTTTTCACTTTTGTAAATCCTTCCTCACCAGCTATGCTTACAATGGCTTTTCTTGCAGCATTAACAACAAGCTTATCTGCCGATTTCTTAAGGTTAAGCATCGTAAACAATGCCTTATTCTCATCGTCCTGTTCTGTAAATATCTCAAAAACAATAGGCTTATCTCCTATTTCTGGATTCAAGAATTTCTCTTTAACCGAATTAAACTCTTCCTTATTGGTAGCAGAAAGATATTCATATCCCAAATCATCAGCAAAATGCTTCAATAAATTCAATGACTTATTACCGAAATGCCCACCTGCAGAAATATAAGGGTCAACTACAGAATTATCATATTTAGAAGCAGGATGGATAAAATTGCGGAACTCCATTCCTTTTCCATTATTTACCACCAACACACGAACATTATTACCTACATGACGATTGCCCAATGAATTCATATCATAGAAGAATGACAAATCACCCACGATACCATAATAAAGTTTATCTTTGTGAACCAAGGAAGAGCCAATCAATGCAGAGATTCCACCATCTATACCAAAGCCTCCAGTACAAGCAAAACCATTTATTGAATTAGCTACCTCAAAGAAATTCCAAGCTCGCAACGAGTTAAGAATTGCATATTGCATAACACTATTTTCCGGAATGCCAGATGACAACTCTCTTGCGGCCCAAATATTTGAGAAAGGCAAATCAGAAGGTACACAATCCATCAAACACTTATAATCATTTTTACAACTCTCAAAGAATGACGTATCTCTTTCATTTAGGTCTTTCATCAATGAATATTTTTCAAAGAAATCCTGCTCACGCATATAAAACATTGCAGACAAATGATGAGTTAAATCTCGTATTACCCCATCTTCTGCAACACGCCAAAATCTTTTTGCTTTAGGAGCAAGCATTGCCATCTCATAAGAGCCAGTAATATCACCAATTCCTATCATTAAATCAGCACTAGCAGCTACGCTGAGATACTGCTTCTGGCCACCTAACACTGCACCTAGCACTCGATATTTTCCATGATAATTACTTGTATGATCACAAAGTACAATACCATTATATTTCTCACAAAACATATCTATAGAATTGATCTCCTCCTTAGTAAATGGTTTATGTGAGCCAACAAATATAGCTACCTTTTTGCCATCAATAGAAGGCAACTCATCATGCTCTGTTACATATTTAATGTTACGAACATTCTTCAATTCTTTCACGGAAAAATCAAAACTACTTTCTGTTTCAAGATTGATATGAACAGGACCACCACCATTAACTTTTAAAGCAACCATTGCTTGATTCAACTTCATCTGACAATCCCATTCATCATCTAAACAGCGCACTAATGGAGCAAATACACTTAAATTACAAATATCGTTAGATACTGCTGTTCTATCAATAACCTGCGCACAAAGATGTCCAATATGTGAAAGAGGACGTGTGGAAGTTACAGCTAGAATAGGAAGATGACGATAATAAGCCTCTGTCATTCCTGAAAAATAATTTCTAGACGCTGTAGCTCCAGTACATGTAAGAACAACCGGTTCACCAGACTCTTGAGACAATCCTACAGCCATATATGCAGCAGAACGTTCATCAACACAAGAGTACATCTCAAATCCTCCATCATTTTGACAACTCAAAACAAAAGGAATATTAGTGGAACCTGGACTTGCAACAATCTTTTTGATACCATTTGCTTTCAGCAAACCTATTAGTATCTGAACATTACGTTCACTTGAATACATTTCTTTCATATCTTATTTGTTTCTATTTTAATGGTAATATGGTTCTTCTCAATAAATATTTAATTTTATCTTTTAATGATGGAATTTCTGCCAATGGCATCCACTCACCTGTAATTCTATCATATATGGCAAAATCACCATAACCACCAATTCTGTAAGAGGGATGATGTATAAAATCTCTAAGACACTCTTCCATACCTTCTAAAGTAGGCTTAAAAGTATCTACATCAATATATCGAGCTATCTTGCTGTTGTCAAAAACACGATTATAGTAGCGATCGTATTTCACCTGCCATTCATGACCTTTAATCTTCATCCGAGGATTCTCTTCTAACATTAACACCTTGGGCTTTTTGCCAAGTTCCTCCTCCAAGACACGAAGATACATATCAAAAATCTCTTGCCATTTATGATGTTCAGCTATTGTGATATGGAATATCTCGCCCAAAGCACTATCTTCACCCAACAGAGCCGCTATCCCTCGAGCCACATCATAACCATATGTTAACGTTGTTGTTTTAGAAGCAATATCCTTAGAGAAGACGATAGTTCTATCATGAAGAGCCTGATATAACCAATAATCTTTTTCCAAGACTCCTAATTGCAGACGTATTTCACTATAGGTTATGTAGGGACGAATTATCGTCCAATTCTTATATTCTGAATTAAACAAAACATTTTCCTCTCGTGCCTTACTCAATGCATATTCATCTGTTTTCAGATATTCTTCATCCTTACATACATCAAGGAGTCGAGGAGACTGCTCTGTTATCGGCTCTTTACTATCAGCATAGACTCTCGATGAAGACAGGAATACATATTGTTTACAGGCATCCAACAGCAGATTCACTCTGCAAGCAAATTCAGAAGTATTGTAAATCATAAAGTCAACAATTACATCCCATCTCTTCATATTTAATACTTGATCTAGAAAATTGTCATCATGCGCATTACCTTGAATATAAGTTACTCCAGGTCTATTCTGCCGTTGGCTTCTGGATGTTACAAACACATCATGCTTGCCATCATTTAATATTTGTACAAGGTGGTTGCCCATGGCACCAGTTCCTCCCAATACCAATATGGATTTATTCATTATTTATCTTGAAATTATCGTTTATCTATTACTATTTTTCTTACCTTTTCTATTACCATTCTTCTTTCTTCAGTAGTAAGACCTATTAAACAAACTACTAGGCCAATTGCAATACAACTTATCAATGTAGTTACTAAAATCCTCAATATACTAGGTGGCATAATAAAGGGCACAACTAAAGATATAAGAATACTCAATATAGCTACAGGAATGAATCTTGCTAAAACTATCTTCAGATATTGTATCATCGGCAAATTTATTTTTTGCTGAACAACACGCAGACGCACATAAAGCACTATGCAATAGATGATAAAATAAATTATATAAGTAGATTCAGGAGTGGCACCTAACTTGTATGCGACCCAAGTAATTGGAAATACCAAACCACCCCAGAACGTTACATACACCTGATATTTTTTAATATCACCTGATGCAAAAATTGCAGTCATCAGACTGTTGGAAAGAACATTATCCATCAATATGCCTAACAAACCCAACCTAAAAAACAACACAGCATATTCTGGCGGATTCTTTAACCATAATTCAAAAATCATAGGAGTTTCTATTGTTAGTGGTATAGCCATCAGCAGAAATAGAAATGCAGAAAATTTAGAACTACGACAAACAAGAGAATGCATATAAGCCATATCACCTGCAGCATACGACTTAGTAATCTGTGGATTTACGGCTGTAGTGAAACTTTGCACAAACTGAGTTATTGCAGCACTTGCTTGGACAGCAATACCTCTAGCAGCATTAACAGCTACACCAAAATACAAATTCATCAGGATGTTTACGCCCTGAGTATTTAGGGTTCCTGCTGTAACTCCAAGAAAGTTCCAACCTGCAAAGGATACCATTTCTTTCAAAACAGCCTTATCACGTACCAGATGATAGCTACACTCTTCAAAATTACGTTTGCTGTAAATACTATATATGAATCGTATAACTAGAGCTTCCAACAACAACAGAACGCCATAGGAAGACAATCTATCATAAGGTGAGAGCATAATAGCATAAGCAACTGCTAATTTCAAAGAAATATCAAGGATGGAAATATATGCGTATGCTCCCATCTTCTCATGGGCTATTATTGCAGAATTATAAGGTACGCTTAATAAATTCAAAACAAAGATTCCTAAAGAGCATTGTAATATATAATTAGCCGCTTCCATTCTCTCAGGAGGAATATTCATCTGGGAATTAAGAAACCAAATTCCACCAATTTCTCCTATTAGGACAATTATAAGCGAAAGACCTAACTGTATATTTACACTGGTAGAGAATATCGTTCGTAGCTTACCAAGATCTCCCTTGCCTAGTTCAAATGTTATGAACCTACTTATTGCTGACGTTAAAGAACCACTTACAATCGTAAACATCGCCACTATACCACCAACGACATTATATATACCAAAATCCTCAACTCCTAAAGTGTTAAGAATAACACGACTGGTGAATAAACTCACCACCATAAGGAAAAGCATTCTGAAATAGAGCAAGATTGTATTCTTAGCAATTCTTTGACTCTTATTTGATGTTTGATTCACAATATGTTTCGTATTAAAAGGCAGGCTTCATGCCAAGAGCAGAAAAGTAGCTTAATAAAAATAAGCTCCAGGCACTTAGCCTGCCACAATGTTTTTTATTAAAAAATGACTAATTTTCTGTTTACTTGTATAAATCAATAAGAATATCGAATGGGCTATCGAAGTCTTTTAACAATGGATGCTTCATATCTTTCTCTGAGAGATTGACATTCTCTGCAGGAATCTTCCAATCGATACCGAGGGTGTCATCGAGAATAGAGATACCACCATCAGCTTCCGGATGATAGAATTCATCACACTTATATTGAAAAACGGCAGTTTCACTTAACACGGCGAAGCCATGAGCAAAACCTCTTGGAATAAAGAACTGCAAATGATTGTCTTCTGTTAATTCTGCAGAAACGTACTTGCCATAAGTAGGTGAACCTTTGCGAATATCAACTACCACATCAAGTACTCTTCCTTTTACACAACGAACCAACTTACTTTGAGAGTATGGTGGACGCTGAAAGTGCAAACCTCGTAGCACTCCATAAAAACTCATACTTTCATTATCTTGACAGAAGTTTATCTTATGCCCTAATATAGGAGAAATCTTGTCATTGAATTCTCGTTCATTAAAACTCTTCAAAAAATAGCCTCTATCATCACGGAAGAGGTTAGGTTCTATCATGAGAACGCCCTCAATATCTGTCTTTATTATATTCATCGTTATTTTATTTTTCAAATTCCTTAATTCTCTGTTCCTTTTTCAAAGAGCAGACAAGCAGTTGTCCATTCTTCTCGGCTACTATATAGCCATCCAAACCTTGAACTACCACCTTGCTTTCATCGGCTGCATGAACCACGCAGTTCTTGCATTCATACAAGCGGATGTCCTTACCTACCTTGGCATTGCCAGCCTTATCCTGTGGAAGCAAGGTGCGGAGGCTGCCCCAGCTGCCTAAGTCGCTCCAGCCGAACTCGGCTGGTAAGGTATAGATTTCCTTCGACTTCTCCATCACGGCATAGTCAATGCTTATCTTCTCGCAGGTTGGGAAGAGTTTGCCAACTACCTCTTTCTCCTGTTCGGTATAGAAAGAAGGTGCCATCTCGTCCATGATGCTGGCAAGGTTTGGCTGGAAGGTTCGGATAGCCTTGCTGATGGTATCAATGTTCCATACGAAGATTCCGGCATTCCAATAGTAATTGCCAGCGGCAAGGTATTGCTCGGCTGTATCCAGATTTGGCTTTTCCTTGAAAGCCTCAACCTTGTAGATTTCATCTACGGATGTTGGCTCTGCTGCAGCGATATAGCCATAGCCTGTTTCCGGACGGCTTGGTTTGATACCGATAGTAACGATGGCGTTCTTATCGGAAGTATAGCTCAATGCTTTGCTGAGCACTCGCTGATACTCCGAGGTATTAATGACCAGGGCATCGGATGGTGTCACCACGATGTTGGCATCAGGATGCTTCTTCTGGATCTTCCAGCAGGCATAAGCAATACATGGAGCGGTATTGCGAGCCTCCGGCTCTGCTAATATGTTATCAACTGGCATGTCAGGGATTTGCTCCTTGACAATGCGAATGTATTTCTCGTTTGTCACTACCCACATGTTCTCGACAGGACAGATTGGCTTCAATCTATCTACTGTCAATTGAATGAGGGAACGGCCGACACCCATCACATCAATGAACTGCTTTGGGTAATCGGGGGTTGACATTGGCCAGAAGCGGCTGCCTACGCCACCGGCCATGATTATAATATGTATGTTGTGCATTAATCTTGTTCTTTAAATAATAAAGAGTTTCGAAAACCTACCCGTCCTTCCTTACCCTTAAGGAAGGCTCCACTTTTCTCACCAAGCCTCTCTTTCCTCAGGAACGAGAGGATGTAGCTGGCTACGCTATAGCCTCCGCCAGAGTTTTGGTATCGTCAGCGGAGCCTGTGCCCACAAGGGGCTGCCGATGATGGTTGACGCAACAGAGTTGCGATTGTTTGTCGGCTAGCGCATCCGTTTCCTTAGCTAAGTCCAGTGTATGTTCTGTCACTTTGCCATCGTTAAGACTCTCGCCTAATTGGGCGTAGAAGTAGCCTTCACAAAAGGCTATACAATATTCTTTTGCTGTCATAACGCATATTATTTTTCTGGTGAAATTCCTCCACCTGCCCTATATACCATCTTATTAGTTTTCCGATGTCCTAAAAAACGATTTGGTATCTGCAAAGAATCCAACTTTACCGTTTCCTTTTTATGAGGGACATCAAGACTTATTCTATCCCTTAAACTATAATGAATGCGAGTTCCTTCTCTTTCTACTATAGGATGAACGGTTATAGCAGAAGAAGGTTTCATTTTCTTACCACGAACTATCATAATGTTATTTTTATTTACGTTAGTATTATCGTTAAGTAGCACCACAGTGCAAATTGCCGCATACAACAAAGCTGTAATAGGTAAAAGCCGCATGAACCATTGAAATGTACTTTCCTTGCGATTATTGTAATTTGCATATGTTGCCAAGAACTCTTCCAAATAGGAAAGATAAGAATATTGCACTCCCTTATTTGCCTCTATGTCGTCATATCCTTGTTCCTTATACAATTCAAATATCCCATGATAAAACTGAGATGGTAAATAGCGATGTGGAATCTTTCCAGGATAGGCAAAGATGAAAAAGAGGACGGCAACAGCTATTAAACACGCCAAATATATGCCAAATAACACATATTCCCATTTTCCAACTATCTCATTCTTAAATATGTAAGATATTATTTTAGGAAGATAAGCAAAAAGCAAACTTACCAATGTCAAAAGCATTGGTATCTGCCTGTTTCTCTGATGATGCTTATGGATTTCCTCATTTATCTGCGCCTCTGTAAGTTTTATGTTGCTAACGACATCCAAGAAGTTATATTCTCCTCGTCTAGGCTCGATATATTTGCCTAAAGCTTTATCTGCCTTATGAAGAAGATTCCTTAGACGAGAAAACACAACTAGTCGTTTCATAAGATTCGAAGTAATTAAATTTCTATCAACTTACCTATACTTTTTCTTTGACTATTTTCTCGACATAATCTTTCTTTATGCAATCAATGGTCAAATGGTGAGTAACTAAAGCTTCTTGAATAAGGTTTTTATCAATATCACTCAAAGCATAATCTTTAAACTCCATCAAGAACTTATCGAGGCTACTCTTAAATTTATCCAATAGTTTTGGGGTCATCACTACGACCTTGTGAGTAAGATTTGCCTTATGGTCAAGGATATTCGTAGGAACCACAAATATTCTACAAACCTTAGCATCACCATATTTTTCCTCAAACCAAGCACAATGGTTATTCATTTGCCCCGCTTCAGACTTTTTGATGGTGTTTCTATCCTCTTTAACCTCATTCTTACATTCAAAGAATATATATTGATTATGTACTCCACACCAAAGATTATCTGGTCCAACTTTGTAATCATTGTCTGGTCGTTGACTCTTGAAACCTAACATTTCACCTATTTCTCTCAAAGCATTTTCGAAATGATTAGCCGCTCTACCAAAAGACAGATTATCAAAAATAGCTTTGCTTTTTATGCGCATCTCTCTATAATTATGAAACTTTTTGAGCCATTGCTTTATATTAGAAAGTTGTTCGCCGCTCTTAAATTCCATTTTCTTATAATCAATTCCATTTTGCGGATAAAGAAGACGACAGTTTTTCTCAAAGGCAACTTTCTGTATATGAATAGACTCCATTTCGCTAATAAAGAATTTGTAACGAGCAAGAATCTGTTGATACCAAGCCTGTTCTTGTGGATTACCTGCACAAAGTTTGATAATTTCACTAACGATGCCACAAGCCTTCTCGTAATTACGATTATATGCAGCATACTCATAAGCTCGTTCTTTTTGCATAATGGAATATACATGCTTTTTCTCATCATTTTCCAATATGCTATTCATTTCTTGTTGATAATAGGCTTTCCAATCAGGATCTCTCTTCAATGATTGGTTAATCAATTCAATTAGACTTTTCAGACAATCTTGACTTTCCATTAATTCTTGTCTCAAACTTTCTACGAGGTCATTTGCAATCTCTATTTGCTTTCTCGTCTGAGAAGAAAAGTAACTTGCTGTATGATGGTTCATCATAAAGTTTACCAAGTCAGAACCAATGATTATAATGACACTATAATCTTTTTCTCCACGCACACTACGCCCTAGCCCCTGTTCAATCTTCTGAACTTGCTTAAGAATAGTAACCTCACTGCCTTCCCTACATTCCATCTCATATCTATCCGCTAGATTCTCCCATATAGGTAAAGAATCCAGAATCAAAATTCGACAATCGTTGTCTGGAAGATTGACTCCATCGTAACGATTAACAAGTACATTCAGCTTATGCCGTTCACCATTACGAATGCTTTCTATGATTTCTTTCAGATATGACTTGTTTGTAATTGTACACCCT
>OCLL01000308.1_pt1 | contig 11655 bp, 8 predicted proteins | sample 1538931 | NCBI WGS metagenome assembly OCLL01 (sample SAMN03418270, study PRJEB22391) | human gut metagenome | biome: human-gut; feature: organic feature; material: feces | host: Homo sapiens | place: Tanzania | collected 2013-01 | reverse complement strand
TTCCATTATGCAGTTCTATTTACGCAAAAGTAAGCATTTTCTACATTTTGGACGGTTAATTTTCCTAAATTTGCGTCTTTAAGAATATATTCATTAATTTTTTGAAAAGAATCGCATAAACCACAGGATAATGAAAAGATTGGTTTCCATCGCGCTCCTGGCTTTGGCCGCCGTCCAGACTTTCGCCGGATCTTGGGTCAGAATCAACCAGATAGGCTATCTGCCGGAGGCCACCAAGGTGGCGGTCTTTATGAGTAATGAGGCTGTCCAGGTCAATGGTTTCGAGTTGGTTGATGCCTTTGCCGGTGAGGCCGTCTGGAGGTCTGACGCCGTGAGGCCGATGGGGGCGCTTGGGCAGATGAAGACAACCTGCCGCCTGGATTTCAGTGCCTTGAGGACCGACGGTGCCTATTATATTAAGGTATTGTCATCAGGAGGCGAGACCCGCTCGGAGATATTCCCGATAAATCCTAAGGTTTATGACGGAGCGGCCGATTTTGTGCTGAACTATATGCGTCAGCAGCGTTGCGGTTGGAACCCTTTCTTCAAAGACAGTTGTCATCGCAAGGACGGAATCATCGTCGGGCATCCTGATCCTAAGAAGGACAGCACTTTCCTTGACGTGACCGGAGGTTGGCACGACGCTTCGGACTGCCTCCAGTACACAACCACCTCAGCCAACGCGATTTACCAGATGATGTTCGCCTATCAGAGCAATCCGGAGGCATTCTCGGACAATCATCTGGCTGACGGAACGCCGGGTCGGAACGGGATTCCTGACATCATTGACGAAATCTATTGGGGACTCAAATGGCTTGACAAGATGAACCCTGAGCCTGGTGAGATGTACAACCAGATCGCGGATGACCGTGACCACGTCGGGATGCGTGTCCCGAATGACGATCAGGCTGACTATGGTTGGGGGAAAGGTGAGTACAGGCCGGTGTGGTTCTGCTCCGGTGAGCCTCAGCAGAGGGGCAAGCGTGGGGACAAGAACAAGACGACCGGAGTGGCCAGCACCGCAGGAAAGTTCGCTTCGGACTTCGCTCTCGGCGCTGAGATCCTGAAGCCGTTCTACCCTGAGTTTGCGGAGAAGATCGGTGCCAAGGCGCAGGCCGCCTACGATGCCGGAGTAGCCAAGCCAGGTGTCTGCCAGACCGCCTCGGTGGTTTCCCCTTACATCTACGAGGAGGATAACTGGGTGGATGACATGGAGTTGGCCGCCTACGAGATGTTCCGCCGCACCGGCGACAAGAAGTACCGGACGGAGGCCATTGAATATGCCCGCCGCGAGCCTGTGACCCCATGGATGGGAGCCGACAGCGCCCGCCACTACCAGTGGTATCCTTTCATGAATATGGGGCATTACCGCATCGCGAAGAACTTCGGCGGCAAGGTGTCAGCGGAGTTCATAAGGAACATCCGTTCGGGCATCCAGCGTGTCTATGAGCGCGGCAAGGATCATCCGTTTATGTTCGGCATTCCGGGAATATGGTGCTCGAACAATCTGACCTCGGCGATGCTGACCCAGTGCATCCTTTACCGTGAGTTGACCGGAGACACGACCTATCAGGAGATGGAAGGTGCTCTGCGTGACTGGCTTCTGGGGTGCAATCCGTGGGGTGTGAGCATGATCGTTGAGCTTCCGAAAGGTGGAATATTCCCGATCCAGCCTCATTCTTTCATCATCAATTACAAGATGGGCAACACCACCGGCGGTTTGGTTGACGGCCCTGTCTATGCGACGATATTCGGAAGTCTTCTGGGCATCCGTACCGATGGTGGAATCAACTACGAGGAGTTCCAGCCGGGCGATTTGGTTTACCACGACAGCACTCACGACTATTCCACCAACGAGCCGACAATGGATGGCACGGCCTCGCTGACATTTCCGTTGTCTTACTATCAGCGTGAGGGAAGGGTTTGTTCGGAGGAGGCGCGCGGCGGCATTGGACCTTGCCGTCCTGTTGCTACGCAACCCTATCCGGGCGAAAGGACGGCAAAATCCAATGCTGCCGCGCTTTCCGCTGACGGAGCCGCTGAATTAACTGACGCTTCTGCCGGCAAAGTAGCAAATGCAAGTGATGGCTCCAAAATGAAGGAGAATATTTCCACCAAAGGCATAGTGAATGAAAATCTCGGCTCTTCGGGCGAAGGCGTCGGTGGCAATGGATGCCGCGGGCCATTCACCCGGATAGGGTCGCGAAGCGATAGGCCCGCGGTGTCTATTGCCACCGACGCCCCCACCAATAATACCCAACCCGACAATAACATCTACCAAGACGGCGGAATAATCAGAACCGACCCGTCAGTCAAGCACATAGACTTTGTGTTCACCGCCGCCGACAAGGCCGACGGAGCGGAAAGAATCATCTCCACATTGAGAAAATACAACATCAAAGGCGGATTCTTCTTCACCGGAGAGTTCTTCGAGATGTACCCTGATGTTGTCAGAAGACTTGTCGCCGAAGGACACTACGTCGGAAGCCACTCCTACGGCCACCTGCTCTACGCCCCTTGGGGCAACCGTGACTCACTTCTGGTGACAAGGCAAGAGTTCAACGAGGATATATTCAAGAGCTACAAAGTGTTGCGGGAGTTCGGCATCACGAATGCACCGTATTTCATCCCGCCGTACGAGCACTACAACGCGACAATCTCCTCATGGGCCAGACAGATTGGATTGCAGGTCATCAACTACACCCCCGGAACCCTCACCAACGGCGACTACACCACTCCCGAAATGAAGCGTTATTTTAGCAGCAAGGTGATTCTCGGCAGGATTTGGGAATATGAAAGGACGGATCCCAATGGTCTGAACGGCCACATCATGCTGATCCATTTCGGAACGGATCCGGCCAGGACTGACAAGTTCTACGACAAACTGCCTGGGCTGATCAGGGAGTTGCGTCGTAAAGGATATTCATTCACACCATTGAAAGACAATGATCAAGCACATCTATAAGATTGAAGGAACGTTCGAGTTTGAGTCCGGCGGAAGCATTGACAATCTGGAAGTTGCCTACCACACATCGCCGTTTGGATATTCACCGGACAAGAAAGTGATCTGGCTATGCCACGCCCTCACCGCGGATTCTGATCCGGAGGGAAGTTGGTGGCCAGCTCTGGTAGGTCCCGGCAGACTGATCGACACCGGGAAATATTTCGTCATCTGCGCCAACGTCCTTGGTTCGGCCTGCGGTTCGTCAAGCCCGGCGTCAACCAATCCGAAAACCGGCAAGCCCTACTATTTCGATTTCCCCAGAGTGACCGTGCGCGACACTGTACGAGCCTTTGATCTTCTGCGTCAGCATCTTGGAATAGAGAAAATAGATATGCTGGTCGGTACTTCGATGGGCGGATTCATGTCCTTTGAATGGGCCGTGATGCGTCCCGGCATATTCGGAAAGATATTCTTCATCGCCACCGGTGCCCGCGTGACCCCTTGGCTCGCCGGATTCAACGCCGCCAGCCGCATGGCTCTTCTGGCTGATCCGACCTTTAAGGAGCACCGTGACCTGAATGGCGGTATGGAGGGTCTTAAGGCTGCCCGCGCGATCGCCCTGCTGACATATCGCTGTGAGGAAGGCCTCTTCAAGCAGAACGAGGACAGTGACGACACCGTGTTCGCCGGCAAGGTCGGCTCATATTACCGTCACCAGACCTCCAAGTTCGTCAAGGATTGGGATGCATATTCCTATCTATATGTCTGTGACGAGGTTGACAGCAACAACGTAGGACGTGGCCGTGGAGGTGTCGCCAAAGCCCTTGCTCAGATCAAAACCGACTGCACCTTCATCTGTATGTCCTCAGACGAGCTTTTCCCGCCTGAGGATATGCGCCCCCTCTCGGAATTGATCCCCGGCTCCCGCTACCGCCAGATCGAGACCCCCTACGGCCACGACGGCTTCCTCATCGAAACCGCCGCCATCGCCGAGATCCTCGCCCCGGCTATGCCGTAACTTCGATGTCTATCCTGGAGGAGCGATTACCTTAAATAACGCTCTCGGATCCAAATATCAAGAAACAGGTCATAAACTTGATAGACCCCTGTTTCTTTGACCCTGTCGCAAAAGTATTTGGCACCGTCATAACCGGTAGTGATGAATGGATTTATCATATTCACAATGTCTTATGATACCAATATGACATTTTATCATTTTATGATAAAATTTGTACGCAGTGGAAAACAGGGGGATTCTCCCGTTTGTGTTGGGGATTCTTATCGCTGTTGTGCGGAAGCCTGGCAAGGTAAGGGCGTGTGAAGAAAAGCGGTGTGTGGTGGCGAACGTTAAGGTGGTGGTGGTATGTGGTGGAGCTGGCTCGTGGCATTTAACTGATTGATATTTAGGCTTATGATGTTATTCCTGGTGCGGTTCCAACCATCAGGCAAGAGCTCTTGTCCTTGATTACCAGTCATTTATCTGCCACGCCCTCATTCTCAATGGGTGATGTCTAACTTCTTGAATATCAGTTAAAAGCCGCCTCGCCTTTAGTCGAATCAACCCAAAGGCATTTCTTTAATGCATTGAATATCATTGCCTAACCCTCCACGCATTTCACGTATCCCCTTTGCCCCGGTGCCACCCTCACAGGTGTTGTCATCTGCGAAAATATTACTATATGAAATTATTTCACACATTTATCCAGCAAGCGGCTTATGACGTCTTGGTTGAAAATAGAAGAGAGGCTTTGCGGCGTAGCGGGGGTATGATTCTTCATGGTGAAGAGGGATGGATGACAGCCGAGGCGATAAACAAGAATCCGAATTATGGATGGCATTATCATCCTTTGACGGCTGATCAAGTCAGTGAAGCCTTGATGGAGGTCGTAAGGACAGACAAGCGTTTTGCGTGGTTCCGATCATTTTACCCAGAGCAGATAAAATTTGGGGCATACTGTGATGATTGACAAGAGTCGACACGTATGTCTGAATGATTTTAATGTGCTGTAAATTCGACAAGGTACCGCCGATTCTCCGAAACGAGGGATGGCGGTGCCTTGGTGATGTCAAGAGTCTAAATTTCTCAGTGATTTTTCGGGGAGGGGCGCTTGGGCAACGTTTTCGGGCTGAAATGTCTCTCAAGAGTGTTGCGGAACACTCTTGGGGAACGAAAATGACCCAATGCGTTGCCTGAGGGATCTTGAGTTCATAAAGGCCAATGGCGATGCCTTCAAGTGGTGGCCGGACTTGAGGGGTGTCACTATCAGTTATGTCCACGAATCAGAAGCGGGATGACTTGTGGTTTTCTAATACAATGCGCACTGAAATCTGGATCAACTTGTTCGGATTACCGAGGCGGGTTGTCGGGTTGAGCGCCTTGCAGGGAGCTCTGAGCGTAGATTGTATTCCTCAAGGAGTGGTATCTTCGGGGGTATCATCAAGAAATTTCTGTTTTTTATGAATTGCATGTGTTTCTTTTCGTTTTTTACGTTTACAATTCCGATATTGCGGGCGGGTTTCGTAAGGGATCCAGTGACCAGATAACATTCATCATCACCACTTCAACTATGGAGACTACAGAGAGAAACAGTGCCGTCAGGCGGAATGCCGATGACCAAACTACCATTAACCAAGGGGCCATATTCCTGAAAGTCGCTGATTGAAAGGCTGATGAATATGACAGTCCGGTTGCGGCATGGTGCCGGATATTCAGAAATTTCGCTATGTTTGCGAAGTCGAGGTCGGAGAAAGACGCTGAGTTTGTGAGGTTGGAACGGGCGATGCGTGTCAGCGGTCTTGACGACAAGGAGATTGACAACTATTTCAACGATATGATGACAGAGAAAGAGATGCGCCCGTACATAGAGGGAGCCAGACAGCAGGGTTACCGCAAGGGCTTTGAGGCCGGTGTCGAACAAGGCACGGCGGAAGGCGTCGAGAAGGGTATAGAGAAAGGTATAGAGAAAGGTATAGAGAAAGGCATAGAGAAAGGTATAGAGAAGGGTATAGAGAAGGGTATAGAGAAGGGTATAGAGAAGGGTATAGAGAAAGGTATAGAGAAAGTCGCCAAGTCTTTGCTGTCGTTAGGCATCCCGGTTGAGCAGATCGGGATTGCCACGGGATTGTCTCTTGAGCGAATCGAGGCATTGAGGCAGAGTTGAGATAATCTTCCAATTCATGACATCGAAGGTCTTTTAGGGGGGACCGATGTGTTTCGTGACCGCTAAAGAATCGGTTGTTTGGTGGAATTTCACCAACGTATTCATGATTTCACAACGAATTTCCGGGGTTGGCGGTAATTGACTGGGAATAACCACTTATTTTTCGTGATGTTGAAAGTGTCGGATAAATTTGAAGTGGGAAAGGTTCTCCTGTCGCGTGTTTGCGGTTCGTGGGACATGTGAGGGATGCCTGCCAAGAAAACGAAACTGACATGACAAATCAAAAAGGGCGGTTGCTGGCGATCGACACGGGATCGACATCGACGAAGATCGGGTACTTTGTGGACGGGGAACTTGCGTTCGAGGAGAATCTTGCGCACAAGGCGGAGGATTTGGCCGGGTTCAAGGATGTGATGGAGCAGGACACGCTGCGGCGGGATGATGTAAGAATATTCATGCGCGGCAAGGGAATCCACGCACAGGACATCGACATCGTGATGGCGCGTGGCGGACTCTTCTATCCGGTGGTCACGGGAATATATTCAGTGAACGAGGACATGCGAGAGGTGCTGCGGAGCTGCAAGTACGGGAGGCACGCCTGCAACCTGAGCGCGATCATCGCTGACGATCTGGCGAAAGAGATAACAGAAAAGAACGTTGCCAGAGGAGTTGAGATGCCTTTCGGAGTCTGCCGGGCGTACATTGCCGACCCGCCGATGGCTGATGAGATGCTGCCGGAGTGCCGTGTGGGAGGTTTGCCGGAATTCCAGCGCAGACCGTTCTTTCATGCGCTCAACTCAAGGGCTGTCGTCAGGCGCTATCTGAAAGATCACGGGTATATCCAGAATGACATCACCGCCATTGTCGCCCATATCGGCGGCGGGATCACCGTCACTCTTCACAGGAACGGAAAGGTGATTGATTCCAACAACGGAGTCGGAGGAGACGGACCGTTCACCCCGGAGAGAGTCGGCTCTTGTCCGGGTTTCCAATTGGTTGACCTCTGCTACAGCGGTGAATATTCCAAAGCGGAGATAAAGAAGAAACTGATGGGCAAGGGCGGAGCCGTGGCGTTCTTCGGGACGAATGACCTCAAGGAGATTGTCCGCAGGGGAGAGGATGGTGATGTCCGGGCAAAGGTCTGGATGGAGGCCTTTGTTCTCAACATCGCCAAGTATATCGCTTCGGAGGCCGCTGATGTCTGTGGGAAAGTGGATGTAATCCTGCTGACCGGAGGGGGAGCCTATGGGCGGGACATCGTGAGCGGAATCCGCAAGAGGGTGGAGTTCATCGCCCCCGTTGAGGTCTATCCCGGAGAGTTCGAGCTGCAAAGCCTTGCCGAGCACGGGTACGACATTCTTTCCGGCAACGCCACCATCCTTTCTTACGACAAGAACGCTCCGGAACCGGATCCGTTTGTTTGAAAGTCTTTGTGCGCATAACCTTGCCGCTCACGCACCGGCCCTGTCTAAAGAACCTTCTGTGCGTGAAAGAATCAGCCTTACGCACAGAAGGTGGTTTACGGATAAGTGGTGCGTGGATAAATCTGATTTACGCACGAGTGCCGGGTATGTTCATCCAGTGCGCAGATGAGCATGATTTACGCACGAAAGCTTAAAAAGCCAGTTTCTGTCCCCTGTAGAAGTCCAGCAACTTGGCCGAGAACAGGAACTCGTAGCGGGCGCGGGCCAGATTGGATTCTGATTCCAGGAAACTGTCCCGAGCCTCGTTGAACTCAGTGATGTTGGCTTTGCCGTTCTCGTACTTCGCAAGCACAAGCTCGTACGACTCCTTCGCGCTGGCGTCAGCGTCCAGACTTGACCGGAATTTCTCATGAGCCGCCACAGCGTTGTAATACGCCTGCTGGATCTCCTTGTAGAGGCTTTTCTTGCTGTTTTCCAACTGCAACATCTGGTTCGTCCTCGAAAGCTCGGCGGAGCGGATCTGGTTCCTGGTCTGGAATCCCGAGAAAATCGGAATGCTCAGGCTAAGACCAAGATATTGGCTGAAATTGTTCTTGATCTGGTCTGCGAACGGATCGCTGGAATGACTGCTCATCGTGTAGTAATTGGTTCCCAGACCACCGCTGGCCATAAGAGATGGCAGACGGGTCCCCTTTGCGTTCCTGATGGAATATTCTGTGGCATCCAGCCTGAACTGCTCCGCCTGGATTGACGGCTTGCAGGCCACTGCCTGCGCATAGATGTCCTCCGGATTGCTCAGAAGCAGCCCGTCAACCGAAACAGAAGGGCGGACGATAGAGAATCCTTCAGGATTCGGTAACTCCAACAACTGGCTCAGATCCAACAGCGACAATCGTAAACTGTTGGCGGCCTGAGTCTCAGACAGTCGGCTCTGTCCCAGCGCTGCTTTCTGCTGAGCCACCTGAACCTTGCTGGCCTTGCCGCTCAGCTCCATCGCCGAGAGTCTCTCGACCTGAAGCGAATCGATGCTGACCTGATTCCTGGCCACATCCAGAAGCTCCATATTGTAGAGAATCTGCACATAAGCCTGCGCCACGGCGACACTGACATCTTCGCGAGCCTTCTGAAAATCAGCCGTCACGGCCTTGAGGTTCAGTTCGTCATGTTTAATCGAGTTGTTGATCCTGAGTCCTTGGAACACTGGCACTGAAGCTCCGAGGCTGACTCCCGTACTGGTAGTGTTGGTGTTTGAATAGGTGTTGTCAGCAGTCAATCCTCGTCCGAACGAGAAGTTCTCGCTTGCGCTTGCGCTCACACCCGGCAACCTGCTGTTCTTGGATGTGTTCAATTGAATTTCCTGCTGCTTGACCTGAATCTCCTGCTGTTTGAGGGAAATGTTGTTCTCAAGAGCGTGCGCGATGCAGTCCTGAAGCGTCCACAGCCTGCCATCCTGCGCGGAAAGCCCCACCGTCAGCAGACCAAAAATAATCAATGAATATATTCTTTTCATAGCGCTATTTCTTGTCTGTGAATATCTGATTACCACGGACTTTCTGATCCTTGCCCAGTCCGCTCTTCACCTCTATCTTGACCCCGTCGCTCAGCCCTGTGGTGACAGGCTGGCGTTTATACTGTCCGTCACCCTCGGCAAGATAGACGAACGTGGAATCCTTCTCAAATGAGATTGCCGCCTCAGGCACTGCCAAAACTGAGTCGGCGTGCTCCAAAGTGATCTCGGCGTTCGCGCTGTAGCCTGAACGGATCTTCACGCTGTCCAACTGGCTTACCCTGGCCTTGATCTCGAACTGGTTAGCACCGTTGTTCTGCACGGCCTTCGGGGAAATATATTCAAGGACAGCGTCCATTTCCACGCCCTGCACCGCTCCGATGGTGATTCTCATCCTCGTGCCTTCATCGACCTTGCCGACCTCTGTCTCATCCAGATTGCCCTTGAATATGAGGTCGTTCATATCGGCCACCGTGGCTATGGTTGTTCCGTCGTTGAATGTGTTGCTCTGGATCACCGAGTTACCGACTTTGACCGGAACATCGAGGATCAACCCTGTGATTGTCGAGCGGATCAGCGTCGAGCTGGCCGTGGCGTTGCGCTTTGACACTCCGTCCCTGACAACCTCCAGAGCCTCCTCAGCTGCTTCTTTTTCCTCCTTTGCCTGATCCAGGGCCTGACGCACTTGGTCATATTCCTCAGCACTCACCAACTGCTTGTCGTAGAGAGCCTTTTCACGTCCGAAGTTGGTCTGTGCCTGCTCAAGGTTCAATTCGGCGATGCGCAAACGGCTCTGCGCCGAACTCAGCGAACCCATCTCAGGAATGACCTTGACCTTGGCGATCACCTCGCCTTCCTTCACCTGGTCACCAGCCTCCTTGTAGATCTCGGATATGATGCCGCTGATCTGCGGCTTGATGTTCACCTCGTCACGCGGCTCAATGGTGCCGGTGATGAGGGTGGTCTTCTTGATGTCGGCGATCTCGGCGGAAAGCTCCTCGTAGCGGATCTCCTGCGGACGTGACTTTTTCCAAAGGAAGTAGAATGTGCCAGCGAACACCACGATGATGGCGGCGAACAGAATGTACTTGAAATACTTTTTCATATTGCTTGACTTTTTATTTCCGAATATTGATTCTTGACTATCTATCTTTGAATATGTTTGCTCATCCTTAATATGTCTTGTTCCCGAAGCGGCTTATTCATCCCTCATAGCGTCCACCGGTTTGATGCTCATAGCCCTGGCCGCCGGGGCGAGTCCGGCCACGACTCCGAGAACAGTCAACCCGAGAAGAGTTCCGACAGCTGTCCAGAAACTGATCTGGAACGGAGCCTGAAGGATGCCGTCTGTCGTGAAGGCCAGCTCCAACCCTTGCAGGATCAGCACCGAGAACAGCAGGCCCAACATTCCGGCCACGGCTGTCAGCAGGATGCTTTCCCAGATGATCTGCGATAGAATCATCTTCGGAGTCGCTCCAATGGCTCGGCGGATTCCGATTTCCGTGGTACGTTCCCGGACCGTCACCATCATAATGTTCGAGACGCCGATCACACCGGCCAGCAACGTCCCGATTCCAATTAGCCAGATCAGGAAGTTCACGCCTTTGAACAGACTGTCTATCATCATGAAAAACATTTCGGTGTTGAGGACGGTGACTGCCTGTTCATCTGTCGGGTCTATGTAGTGGTTGCTTGCGATGGCTTTTCTGATCTTCGGGATGATGTCGCTCATCACGATCCCTTCTTTAGCCGTGACCGCCATAATCTGCACCTTGTCTCCCATATTATAGACAGCCTGCACAACAGAGATCGGAATCACGATCGCCTCGGTCTGCCTGCCTCCGAAGCTTATGACACTGTGCTCGTTGTAGTCAACTCCGATGACCTGGTAATATGCCGGGCCGATCTTGATTCTGGTTCCGCACGGGTCCACCCCCTTGGGATAGAGGTTTTCGTAAACCTGCTTTCCTATCACGCAGACCTTGCGTTTCTGCGCCACGTCCATCTCGTTGATGTAGCGTCCGTAAACTATCGTCGGTGTCTCTATTTTAGCGAAGTCGGCCTTCAACCCCTTGACGTTGCACCTTGATGACTTGTCCTCGTAGGTTGCCTCGCCTCTGGACCAACTGAAGCATTGAGGCGACACGATGTCCACTTCAGGAACCTTTCCCTTGAGAATCTCCACGTCCTTGATGTTCATCTCCCAGTAACGTCCCTTGTTGAAGCCTTTGTATGGCTTGGACGTGTTCTGGGACCAGATCATCGCCGAGTTGGACGCAAACCCTCCCATCTGCTGGTTTAGCATCACCTTGAACCCGTCGCCGCCGCCCAGCAGGAACAGCAGCATGAATATTCCCCAGAACACCCCGAACCCGGTCAGCAGGCTCCGTCCCTTGTTGCGGGTCAGCGTGTCAAGGATTTCCTTGAATCGGTCTATATCGAAAAATTTCATTCTATGAAATTTAATAATTTCCTTACAATTATTTATGAATATATTCAATTGGTTTTCAGTTATCTCCTTATTTTATCATTCGCTGCGGAGGGCTTCGATCGGGCGGACCTTTGCGGCTTTTCGGGCGGGGGCGAGGCCGGCGACCACGGGCTGGACTCCGAGGAGGA
>OCLL01000300.1_pt1 | contig 11758 bp, 9 predicted proteins | sample 1538931 | NCBI WGS metagenome assembly OCLL01 (sample SAMN03418270, study PRJEB22391) | human gut metagenome | biome: human-gut; feature: organic feature; material: feces | host: Homo sapiens | place: Tanzania | collected 2013-01 | reverse complement strand
CGATTTTCAAAAACAAACTACTTAAAAACTAATCTACTAAAACAAATCAAAAAAAATATCTTTGTCGGCTCAAAGCCGATACTTTTCTTTTCACGTTGCAAAGATACACAAAATATCAATAACGTGCAAGTATTTTTGCAGAAAAATGCAGTAAGAAGTGCTAAAATACCTAAAAATGGGGATAATTCGTAAGAATCATCCCCATTTTGTTATTTGTAGTTTACATTTTAGCTACTTAAATGCAGTTTATGATATTTGCCGCATCATCTACCGTGAAATGCTTCTTCTGCAGAAAAATACATCTTCAGCAGAAAAATACGTCTTTTTCTGTCAGACACTGCTTTTTCTATCAGATGCTTTTTACATCATGCCACCCATACCAGGTGCAGCTGCTGGAGCAGCAGGAGCTGGCTCAGGTTTATCAACCAACACGCACTCTGTAGTCAAGAAAAGACCAGCGATAGAAGCAGCATTCTCCAAAGCCACACGCTCTACCTTAGCAGGGTCAACGATACCAGCCTGGCGCATATCCTCGTAAACATCCTTGCGGGCATTGTAACCGAAGTCACCTTCACCCTCGCGTACTTTATTAACAACTACAGAACCCTCGCCACCTGCGTTAGCAACAATCTGACGGAGAGGCTCCTCGATGGCACGCTCAACGATGCGGATACCCGTAGTTTCATCAGCGTTATCACCCTTCATATCCTTCAAAGCCTCAAGAGCACGGATATAAGTAGTACCACCACCAGCAACGATACCTTCCTCGATAGCAGCACGAGTTGCGCAAAGAGCATCATCTACACGATCCTTCTTCTCCTTCATTTCCACCTCAGAGTTGGCACCTACATAGAGGACAGCCACACCACCGGCGAGCTTAGCCAGACGTTCCTGAAGTTTCTCCTTGTCATAAGAAGACTTGGTATTCTCAATCTCGTTCTTGATCTGAGCTACACGATCCTGGATGTTAGCCTTCTCGCCATGACCGTTTACGATAGTTGTATTGTCCTTGGTTACAGTAACCTTGTCAGCAGAACCCAACATTTCCAATGTTGCCTGCTCCAACTTCAAGCCCTTCTCCTCAGAGATAACAACACCGCCAGTCAACACAGCGATATCCTCCAACATAGCCTTGCGACGGTCGCCGAAACCTGGAGCCTTTACTGCACAGATCTTCAAACCACCACGCAAACGGTTAACAACCAATGTTGTCAAAGCCTCAGAATCTACGTCCTCAGCAATTACCAACAATGGACGACCGCTCTCAGCAGCTGGCTGGAGAATTGGCAAGAACTCCTTCAGGTTAGAAATCTTCTTATCATAAAGAAGGATGTATGGGTTATCCATTACACACTCCATCTTGTCAGCATCAGTCATAAAGTAACCGCTCAAGTAGCCACGGTCGAACTGCATACCCTCCACAACACCGATATTGGTATCACGGCTCTTGCTCTCCTCGATAGTGATGACACCATCCTTGGAAACCTTACGCATAGCGTCAGCCAAGAGCTTACCAATCTCAGCATCGTTGTTGGCAGAAACGGTAGCCACCTGCTCAATCTTATCGTAGTTGTCATCTACCTGCTCTGCATGATCCTTGATGAAGGCAACGACAGCAGCTACAGCCTTGTCGATACCACGTTTCAAATCCATTGGGTTAGCACCTGCAGTTACGTTCTTCAAGCCCTCAGTTACGATAGCCTGAGTCAGGATTGTAGCTGTTGTTGTACCATCACCGGCATCATCACCAGTCTTGCTGGCAACACTCTTAACGAGCTGTGCACCGGTATTCTCGAACTTATTCTCCAACTCTACTTCCTTAGCCACGGTAACACCATCCTTAGTAATCTGAGGAGCACCAAACTTCTTTTCGATTACCACGTTGCGTCCCTTAGGACCGAGAGTTACCTTTACTGCATTTGCCAACTGATCGACACCCTTCTTCAAGAGGTCGCGGGCATCCATATTATATTTAATATCCTTAGCCATAATATATTCTTTCTAATAATGTTTAAATATCGCAAAAAGTATTTTTTACCTTTTTACTTTTTTACCTTTTTACCTTTAAGAGTTATTCTTCTACCACAGCGAGAACATCGCTCTGGCGCATCATCATATACTTAGTACCATCAAACTCAAGTTCAGTACCAGCATACTTACCATAGAGAACAGTATCGCCCTCCTTGAGAATCATCTCTTCATCCTTGGTACCCTTACCGGTAGCAACGACCTTACCACGCTGTGGTTTCTCCTTTGCTGTATCAGGGATAATGATTCCACCTACTTTTTCTTCAGCTGGTGCAGGAAGTACCAGCACTCTATCTGCTAATGGTTTAATATTCATGATTCTTATATTTTAATTTGTTATTACTTCTATTTCCCGTCTTCACTTCTGCCTATTGGGGCATACGCTAGACACCCTCGCCCTATACGAAAAGCGTGCCAAAGCGTCAAAACTGACACTTTGGCACGCTCTCACCTGCACATTTACTGACATTTCTGTCAGCCATTACTAAAAATGCTGAAGCCAGGTAGTAAGGTCATCCAGCATCTGAATATGGTAACGGAACCCCTGAGCCGTATTGCGGAAGCCCCATCCATGTCCACCGGAAGGATAGATATGCAGGGTACATTCGTTACCAGCCTTATTCATTGCCGTATAGTAAGCCACCCCATTGGTTACAGGAGGCACCACCTTGTCATCACTCGACATCAGGAGGATAACACGAGGAGTTACCTGAGGTCGGACAGCCTTGTCATTACTCCATTCCTCCACCAACTTGGCATTCGTCTTGCGCTCCTCACCGAGGAAATTCACAAAGGAACCCTTGTGGGTGATCCGCTCATCCATAGAAATCATAGGATAGAAGAGAATGGAGAAATTCGGACGTACAGCCTCATCTGCATGAGTACTTACCGAAGAAGCCAGATGACCGCCAGCCGAGAAGCCCATGATACCAACATCATTCTTGTTGATATGCCATACTTCCGCACTATCTCTCACGGTACGCATCGCCTGGTAAGCATCACCCAATGGAATGTTGCGATCGCCCTTCGGCATACGATACTTCAAGACAAAGTAAGCAATACCCTGCTTATTGAAATATTCCGCCCACTGATGTCCCTCATGATCCATCGCCAAATGCGAATAGCCGCCACCAGGACAATCCACCACGGCACGACCCGTTGGTTTCTTGGGAAGATAACAAGTGAGTTCACTCTGTCCATCGGCACTGTTCTTCAATACGAACTTCCTTGCTGTAGATTGCGCAGATGCAGTTACAGCAAAGAGCATCAGTGCAAAAGAAATAATCGACTTTTTCATTTTCATCTTAGTGTTAGTTTGTATTTCATTTGCAAAGATAAGCATTTTTTCGTTAACACAACGTTATATTTTCACCATTTTTCGGTGTTTTTGTACAATTCTCTTTGTCATTTGTTACTTTTTTACTATATTTGCAGAAAAATAAATCGGTATCAACGTAATATAGACAGAATTATGAAGCAATTTTTCAAGAATGTAGCAGCTACCATCGTAGGTATCTTCGGATTCGGAATCATCATGATGATTCTCGCCGTCATCACACTTATTGGTATGATCTGCAACAGCAGCAAGACTCCTTCACTGAAAGACAACTCTGTGATGGTGATGAAGCTGCAAGGTCAGATCAGCGATCAGGCAGACGACGACTGGTTGGGACAACTCACCGGTAACCAATATAACAACCTTGGCATGAACAATATCCTCTCAGCCATCAAGAAGGCAAAACAGGAGGATAAGGTGAAGGGTATCTATCTGGAAACGGGTATTCTGAGTACAGACTACGCTACATTGCAGGAAATCCGCAACGCTCTTGCCGACTTCAAGAAGAGCGGCAAGTGGATCATTGCCTATGGTGATGCCATGACCCAAGGTGGATATTACCTGGCTTCGGTTGCCAACAAGATCTATGTCAACCCGGAAGGTTCGGTAGATTGGCATGGTATTGCCTCACAGACACAATATATAAAAGATGTGGCTGCCAAATTCGGCGTTCACTTCACCATTGTAAAAGTGGGCAAATACAAGAGCTTCACCGAGATGTACACAGAGGACAAGATGAGCGATGCCAACCGCGAGCAGGTAACCCGATACATCGGCGGTCTCTGGAACCAGATTCTGGCAGATGTCAGCAAGAGCCGAAACATCACCAAGGATTCCCTGAACCGCTATGCCGACGGACTGATGGTATTCGATGACACCAAGCTTCTGAAATCCAGAAAAATGGTGGACGGATTCTGCTATTACGATGAGATCAGAGACGTTGTAAAGAAACAGCTCGGTCTGAAAAACGACGAGAAGATACAGCAAGTATCTATGGGTGAGGTAAATGCAGCCGTAGATGACAGTAACCTCCTGGGCGACCAGATTGCTGTATATTATTGCCAGGGAGAAATCGTAAGAGTAGCAACACCAGGTGCATTCGGAAGCGAGCAGCAGATTGTGAGCAACGATGTGATTCAGGATCTTCAGGATCTGGGCAACGACAAGAATATCAAGGCTGTGGTACTCCGCATCAACTCAGGTGGTGGCGATGCCTATGCCTCAGAACAGATCTGGCGTGCAGTCAGTCAGCTCAACAAGAAGAAACCTGTGGTAGTATCCATGGGTGGCATGGCAGCCTCAGGTGCATACTATATGAGTATGGGTGCCAGCTATATCATGGCTCAGCCAACAACACTGACGGGTAGCATCGGTATCTTCGGTGCCTTGCCAGACATCAGTGACCTGATGACCAAGAAGCTGGGATTCAAATATGACGAGGTAAAGACCAACCGCAATAGTGCCTACGGCAGCGCCGGCAGTGCCCGTCCTTGGAACGCAGATGAAATCGGCCATCTCCAAGCTTATGTAAACCGCGGTTATGCACTCTTCCGCCAGCGTGTGGCAGATGGCAGAAAGATGAAGACCGAGGAAGTGGAGAAGATTGCACAAGGCAGAGTATGGCTCGGAACCGATGCCAAGAGCATCAAACTGATTGATGGTTTCGGCTGTCTCGACGACGCTGTTGCCAAGGCTGCCCAACTTGCCAAGGTTTCCGATTATGGAACCACAGAGTACCCAATGCCAGTTGACTGGATAGACCAGCTTCTGGATGGACTGTCAGGCAGCAGCAGCAACTATCTCGACGAACAGTTACGACTCACACTGGGTGATCTCTACCAACCATTCATGATGATTCGCAACATCAAAGAGAAAGAACCAGTGCAGGCAGCGATGCCATTCGTACTGAACATACATTAATATATATAATAAGGTATAAAAAAGGAGTGAGGAAATGAGAACAGAAGGAGATCTGATAAAGATCAACGACTGGCTGCTACCACTCAGTTGGATATACGGCAGCCTCGTAAGATTCCGCAACTGGCTCTTCGACATCGGATTGAAGAAGAGCCACGACTTCTCGATTCCCGTCATCTCGGTGGGCAATATCACCGTGGGCGGTTCGGGAAAGACACCGCATGTGGAATACTTGATTCGCCTCTTGCACGACAAGGTGAAGATTGCCGTGCTGTCACGTGGATACAAACGCAAGAGCCACGGATATGTACTTGCAGATGAAAATACAGAAATGTCGGATATCGGTGATGAGCCTTTCCAGATGCACCAGAAGTTTTCTGATATCTACGTTGCAGTAGATGCCAAACGGGTAAGAGGCATCAACAACCTGCAGAGCAATGAAGAGACCAAGGATGTAGATGTGGTATTGCTTGATGATGCCTTCCAGCATCGCTATGTCAAGCCAGGCATCAATATTCTCCTGGTAGATTACCATCGTCTCATCATCTACGACAAGATGCTGCCTGCCGGAAGGCTGCGTGAACCATTGAGCGGAAAGAGCCGTGCCGACATCGTGATTATCACCAAATGTCCGAAGGATCTGAAACCAATGGAATTCCGTGTACTCACCAAGGCAATGGACCTCTATCCATTCCAGAAGCTCTACTTCACCTGCATCGACTACGATACACTGAAGGGCGTCTTCACAGGAAAAGAGTTGAAAGATCCTAAAGACTATCACGTACTGCTGCTCACCGGCATCGCATCTCCAAAACAGATGGAGCACGACTTGAAGCCGATGGTCAAGGAGATGAAATCTCTCTCTTTCGGCGATCATCATCGATTCAAGGGCAAAGACATCGACCGCATCAATGAGGCATTCGAAGCCTTGCCGGAACCACGCATCATCATCACTACAGAAAAGGATGCCGTGAGACTGAGAGAGGCAGAAGGACTCTACGAGAGTGTGAAAGAAAGCATGTACGAACTGCCAATCAAGGTGAGCTTCATGCTAGACCAAGAAGATAATTTTAACGAAAAGATAATAAGCTATGTACGAAAAAATTCAAGAAACAGCATCCTGGCTAAAAGAAAGGATGAGCACAAGTCCGAAGACTGCAATCATTCTGGGAACAGGTCTCGGACAATTAGCTTCAGAAATAACTGATAGTTACGAATTCCCATATAGTGAGATTCCTAACTTCCCTGTATCTACCGTAGAAGGACATGCAGGCAAGCTCATCTTCGGAAAGCTGGGCGGCAAGGACATCATGGCAATGGAAGGCAGATTCCACTTCTATGAGGGATATAATATGAAGGAAGTAACATTCCCAGAGCGCGTAATGTTCGAGTTGGGCATCGAGACCCTCTTCGTAAGCAATGCCTCTGGAGGTATGAACCCTAAGTTCCAGATCGGCGACCTGATGGTTATCGACGACCACATCAACTTCTTCCCAGAGCATCCATTGCGTGGCAAGAACTTCCCTACCGGTCCTCGCTTCCCTGATATGCACGAGGCATACGACAAGCAGCTCCGTGATCTTGCCGACGAGATAGCCAAGGAGAAGAACATCCCTGTTCAGCATGGTGTATATGTAGGTGTCCAGGGTCCTACCTTCGAGACTCCGGCAGAGTATCGTATGTATCGTACCCTGGGTGGTGACGCTGTAGGCATGAGCACCGTTCCTGAGGTCATCGTGGCCCGCCATTGCGGCATCAAGGTATTCGGCATCAGCATCATCACCGACCTCGGCGGCTTCGACGTTCCTGTAGAGGTAAGCCATGAGGAGGTACAGATTGCAGCCAATGCTGCTCAGCCTAAGATGACTGAGATTATGCGAGAAATGATTCGCAGAAGCTAAAAGCTGGAATTTTGAAAGAAACTCCAGCTACTGATGCTAATCATAAAGTTCAAAGTTCAACATTCAAAGTTCAAAGTAAAAAATTGGATATAGCTAAGTTGGGTGAGTTTGGATTGATAGACCATCTCACCAAAGGATATGAAAACAAGAATGCCTCTACTGTTTATGGCGTAGGCGATGACTGTGCGGTGATGCACTATCCCGACAAGGAGGTGCTGATGACTACCGACATGCTGATGGAAGGTGTGCATTTCGACCTGACCTATATTGATATGCAGCACTTGGGTTACAAGAGTGCCATGGTCAACATCAGCGACATCTTCGCCATGAACGGAACGCCACGCCAGATGGTGGTAAGCATTGCACTGAGCAAGCGCTTCAAGGTTGAAGATCTTGATGAATTCTACAGAGGCCTGCGTATGGCTTGCGATAAGTTTGGCGTTGACATCGTAGGTGGCGACACCACTTCTTCGCTCACCGGTCTTGCCATCAGCATCACCTGCATTGGTGAGGCTGCAAAGGAAGACATCGTATATCGCAGCGGTGCCAAGGAAACAGACCTCATCTGTGTAACCGGCGACCTGGGTGCTGCCTATATGGGACTGCAACTCCTGGAACGCGAAAAGGCTGTATATTACGGACAGGTAGAAGACATCCGCAAAAAGATGGCAGAGGCTAAGGCGCAGGCTGACGACCAGAAGTTGGCAGCCCTCAACAAAGACCTGCAGGAAATGCGTAACTTCCAGCCAGACTTCGCCGGCAAGGAATACCTGCTACAGCGTCAGCTCCAGCCAGAGGCTCGCGGCGACATCATAGCCCAGCTCCGTGAGGCAGGCATCCGCCCTACCGCTATGATGGATATCAGCGACGGCTTGAGCAGCGAGTTGATGCACATCTGCGAACAAAGCAACTGCGGCTGTCGTGTCTATGAGAAGAATATTCCTATCGACTACCAGACAGCAGTACAGGCAGAGGAATTCAACATGAACCTCACCACCTGTGCCATGAATGGTGGCGAAGACTACGAGCTTCTCTTTACCGTTCCTATCGGCGATCATGCCAAGATTGAGGAAATGGAAGGCGTGAAGCAGATTGGTTACATCACCAAGGAGAGCCTCGGCAAGTTCCTCATCACCCGCGATGGTCAGGAGTTCGAACTCAAGGCACAGGGATGGAATCCTCTGAAAGACTAGTTTTACGAATCGCCTTCTCTAAGGAAGAAACCCGAAAGAGGCGATTTTAGTTAATAAACATTAAGCAAGAGAAAATATTTGGTTTTCTCTTGCTCAATTAAAATTTTTGTTGTACCTTTGCAACCGCAAAAAGCAAGATGGTGCCATAGCTCAGTTGGTAGAGCAAAGGACTGAAAATCCTTGTGTCCCCGGTTCGATTCCTGGTGGTACCACTCCTCCTTTCATTTAGGCGGTTTCTGACTTCGGTTAGAGCCGCCTTTTTGCGTATTTTGAACAGGAGATAACAAATGTTACAACAAAAGAAAGAGAAAATACTAATTTATTAATTTAAAGATTAACAAAACAATACTTAAAGACTTATGAAAAAGATTCTGATTTCATTATTGGCAATCTGCGGATGGGCAGCAGCCTCATTTGCTTCAGGTGCCAGAGACTACAGCAAGTATTATCAGAACTTGCCGGTACAAATGCAGCAGCCTACCCTGCCAACCATCCCAGACAACCAGGTTAGCATTCTGGAATTTGGCGGCAACGGCAATGGTCAGGCGATGAACACCCAGGCTTTCAGCAAGGCTATCAGTAAACTGAGCAAGATGGGCGGCGGTCATCTCAATGTACCTGCAGGCATCTATCTCACCGGTTTGATTTCCCTGAAGGATAACATCGACCTGCATCTGGAGAAGAATGCTATCATCGTCTTCTCGGAAGATAAGAATGACCTTATCAAGATAGATGATGAAACCGATCAGAAAGAAGACCGTGCTGCCCCAGCCATCAATGCCAGCAAGAGAAAGAACATCTCCATCACAGGTGAAGGAACCATCGACGGAAACGGAGAATGGTGGCGCCCGGTGAAGCGCAGTAAGGTGAGCGACGTAGAATGGAACCGCTTCAAGCAGATGGGTGGCACCTTGAACGAAAAAGGCGACATCTGGTATCCGCTCAATCTGAAACATACTCCAAACGTAGTAGATAACATCGATGCACAGGAGAAAGTACGCAATCACATGATCCGATTCACCGATTGCGAAAACGTACTGGTACAGGGTGTTACCTTATTAAACAGTCCACGCTTCCACATCATTCCTACCCGATGCAAGAATGTCATCATCGACGGCATTACAGTGAAGTGTCCTTGGAATGCACAAAATGGAGATGCCATCGACATCTCGAGCTGCAAGGATGTACTCATCGTCAACAACATCGTGGATGCCGGCGATGACGGAATCTGCATGAAGGGTGGCGCAGGAGCTGCCGGAGTAAAAGCCGGTCCTTGTGAGAATATCAATATCCAGGACAATACCGTATATCATGCCCATGGCGGTTTCGTTATCGGCAGCGAGTTCTCAGGCGGTATGAAGAACATCGTGGTTCGCAACAACACCTTCCAGGGCACAGATGCCGGACTGAGATTCAAGAGCGCTGTGAAGCGAGGCGGCACCTCGGAGAACATCTTCATCGATCATATCTATATGACAGATATCACAGGAGATGCCATCACCTTCGAGACCACCTACTTCGACAACCATGTGGGAGCCAAGAAGAGCAATGCCCCTGTTAAGCAGGAATATCTTCCAAACTTCCAGGACATCCACATCAGCAATGTATATGTTCGCGGATGCAAGAATGGCATCGTGGCTCATGGCGCTGAGGGAATGGTTCACGACATTACCATCAAGGATACCTATATCTTCTACAATCAGAAGGCACAGGATATCGATGAAACTTGCAAAATCAAGCTCGAGAATGTGAACTTCGCTACTTTTGCAAAGTAAGAAACCATATCTCAAACCATTCTCTCTAAATGCTTCAAGCACTTACCTTACAACAGTAAGCGTCTTTTCGCAGACAGAGAAATGAATATCCAGACCCTCATAAGGCATTCCATAAACCTTATGAGGGTCTTTCTGGTAATGCGGACGAGGATCCTGCGCCAGAACCTCTTTCAATATTTCAATCTTCTCATCATTCAATCCCTGGTGAATCAGGTATTCCCTTACTTCCCCAGAAATCTCAACATCCAGCTTCGCCCATTTCCGATCATCCACGAATCCACTTCGTGCATCAGGATGACAATCGGCATACACCACGTAAGGCTTGATGTCATAGATAGGAGTACCATCCATCAGGTCACCACCCTTTACATGAATGACAGGCCCCTTGCTCGTCTCCCATTCGATACGGGAGATTTTCACGGATGACAAGCCGATGTTGTTCGGGCGGAAAGGACTGCGGGTAGCGAATACCCCGACTTTCTCGTTACCTCCCAAGACTGGAGGTCTTACAACCGGGCTGTTTGCCTTGTGCTTATTTGCCGAAAATTCCCAGATAAGCCAGAGGAAATCGAAACCTTCCATTCCTCTGAGGAAATCCGGATTGCGATATTCGGGTTCAAAAACAATCTGTCCTTCCAGTTCCGCCACCAATCCTGCCTGCTTGGGAATGCCAAACTTGCTGCTGAACGGAGAGCGGAATCTTGCTATTGGTTTTATTTCCATAATTTCATTCTTTTGAATTTATTGCCAATTTTCATACAATCGGGGTTATTTTCATATTTTCCAATGATTACACCTTATTATATATATAGTACATTATATATAATAGTACGAAAAAAGCGCCCGATTATTTTGTTGTCTCCATAAAATAATGTACCTTTGCACCATGATATTAACAAGCAATCAATGATATAAAAAGAGAAAACAATGAAAATAGAAAGGCCTCAACATGAGATATGGCTGCAAAAGCCAGGAGAACTCGGCATCTATCAGCAGATAGAGCGTGCCGGAAGAGTGTGCTATAAGAGTGAGAACAACACCACCAACGACTCGGCTAAGCCATTCGTAGATAGAATGATACAGAGTGAGCACTATGCAATGTTGGAGCATGGCACAGTCTATCTCGTATGCAATCATGGGGAGTTGCCACTCTATACCACCAATAAATTTTCTCGCTGCCACACCATCGACGGTAAGGATTACATCACTACCAATCTCCGTGTTCTGGCAGAAAACAAGGCGATGGATGATCTGAAATTCCTCAGCGACTATGAGGAAGGAAAGCACGAGCTCCGCATCACCGTGCATTTTACCACACAGATTGCCATCACCCGTGAGTACAACCGCCATCGTGCCAACTCTATGGCAGAGCAGAGCACACGCTACTGCAACTACTCCAAGAACAAGTTCGACAATGAGATAACGATCAACCTTCCTACCTGGGTAGAAGAAGAAGGTTATAATGGATCTCAGGAGAAAGAGGATTACCGACTGGAAGATATGTGCGCCGACATTGCTGAGGGCAGAGCACAGGAATGGAGCAAGCTCGACACCTGGATCTTCGCCAACCAAGCGGCAGAATATGCCTATATGAAGCTGATAGCAGCT
>OCLL01000292.1_pt1 | contig 11898 bp, 21 predicted proteins | sample 1538931 | NCBI WGS metagenome assembly OCLL01 (sample SAMN03418270, study PRJEB22391) | human gut metagenome | biome: human-gut; feature: organic feature; material: feces | host: Homo sapiens | place: Tanzania | collected 2013-01 | reverse complement strand
ATAAGGAGGTGTAGTTATGCTTAAGTTTTTTAAGAAGAAACCTAAAGAAAAATCTTGTGTTAATTGTACATACTATAAGAAGAAAGAGAATAGATGTACTGCTACAAGAAATAGTACTTTAAAAGCTTTTCCTTTTAAAAAGACTAATTGTAAGACATACCAAGAGAAATAATTACATCTCATTAAAGGAGACTATATTAAGTCTCCTTTTCATATAGTATATTAGGAGGAATTATTTATGGATGAAAAGTATTTAAACTATCGTTTATGTTATATAGATAATGTTGATGATTGGAGTACATTTAAATTATATTTTACTAGTAAGTTTGAAGGCCAGTGGGGTGATGACTGGAATGATAGACCTGCTAACTGTAATGCAGGAGAACCTTATACTGATGAAAGAGATATATACTCAATTTATATAGAAATAAGAGGTTATGGAAATACAACTTTTGGTGGGAAAGGATACTCAGTTGAAGATATGAATACTAAGAAAGCTGTATGGCTTATACATGAAAATACATTCTTTGAAGGTGGAGACACTTTATTAGATATACTTAATAAGATTAAAGAATATAATAATGCTACTGAAGAGTATAATCATATAGATGTATTTGTAGAATATGGAGGTAATAAGTAATGCAGATATTAAGTGATAAGAACCCATTAGAAACTTATGTAGAAGCTGCAAAACTAGCTTATAGAGCTGTAGCACATACTTTAGGACCAGGTGGTACTAATACTGCTGTAGTCAACAAGAGAGGTAGTCATGATATTATAAATGATGGTTATTCTATTTTATCTAAACTAACTAGTTTAGACCCAGCAGAAGCCGAAGCTTTAGAAACAGTTAAACTAGCAGCATTTGAAACTAATAGAAAAGCTGGAGATGGTACAACATCTACTACAATTCTTACTTATGAATTATTAAAAGGAGCTAAGTATTATTTAGATAATAATAATATAACAAAAGTTAAATTAAGAAATATTATTGAAGACTCAAGAGATGATTACATTGATATATTACATCAATCTATGTCTAGAGAAATAAAAGATGAAGATTATGAGTCAATTGCTAAAGTATCTTTAGGAAGTCCTAAATATGCTAATGCTATTTCAGAAGCTTATAGATTTCTACCTGAAGGTCTTAGACCTAGTGTAGTAAGAAGTGATATACCTAATGTTGTACTAGATAAGAAAGACGGTATAGTTTTAGACAAAGCTGAAGTAATTGCTCCAGAAGATACATTCTTACATGGACCTAAAGAATTCAACGATGTTGACGTTTACTTAATTTATGATAAACTAGATAGATGGAATATGATACAACCAATAGTAGAACAGATAATTAGACTAAAGAGAAAAGCAATTTTATTCTATAATGAATTATCTATGGACATTCTACAAAACTTACAATTACAAATAGTTAAAGGTTATGCTGATATTATACCTATTCGTTTAGGAAGTTTAGGAGTTCAAACGAGAACTACTATGAACCAGTTAGCTATTTATACTAACACAACTCTAATTGATGGAGTAGAAGTAAGACTACCTAAAGCATTAAATCAAATAAATATAGGAAAGATTGATTATATGTTAATAAGTAATGATACTGTTATCATAAATAATAAAGACTTTGCTGATTTAGACAAGATAACATTACCAACTAAAACATGTATTATAAGAGTTGGTGGTACTAATAATGCTGAGATGGAAGAAAACTATAGAAGAATAGAAGATGCTGTTAATAGTTTAGGAAATGCTATTGAGTCTGGTATATCTATAGGAGCTGGTATCACATATCAACGTTTAGCATTATCTGATGACACAATTCCAGAGTTTATTAGAGAAGCGATGGAGTCAGTTTATAGAACAATCATATATAATATTACTGGAGAAGAAAAGATTAACCCAGACTTAGATGGTTTAATTCTAGCAGATGATGGTGAATATAAGTTAGCTGATGATTTAAAGATATTTGATGCTACTAAAGTTATAGAACAAGTAATTGTAAACAGCTTTACATTGGCTGCGCAGATAATCACAACAGAAGAAATGATTGTTGAGAATATACGATAGAACACTTTGTGACTATTACCAAAAAATTCCAATGCAACTTGGAGTTTTTTTATATCTTAATTCAAATTTATATGTTATAATTTATGTATACAGATAATCTCAGTTGCAGTTGTGTAGGTGGAAGGAGGTTAAGTACTTTTCTGTTAAGTAGTTTATTTGTATAAAAGTCTTGCTATTTTAGAATTCAGGAGCTAAAATAGTATACGCTGTTGTATAGCACAATAATGAAATAATACAAGGAATGGGAGATAATCATTATGTTTATGGAAGATTTACAAACAGCTAGACTTGCAGGAAAGTCTTACGATGAAATTCAAGAAGATGTAGTAAGACTGGTAAATTATTTCACTAATTTATGGTATAAGAACTACCCAATACTTAAATACCATAATATAGACAAAGATAATATAGTCACAGATGTATATAGAGGTTTATATTTAAGAACAAAAGATGATGGTCTATCTAACTTAGAAAGACATTTTCTAAAAGCCTCTAAAGCAGAGTTTGATATGAGGTATATGTCAAACTTAATAAAGAATTCAGTACTTATGTCATTAAGATGTAACTCTAGAGAAGCAGCTAAGAAACCATTGGTTGACTCATTAGATAGAACAATATATTCTGATGGAGATAAAGAAATAACTCTATTAGATACAGCTGGAGCCGCTGGTGAGTCTATGGAGTCATTAGTAGAGTTAAGAATGACACTCGAGTCTATTAAACATAAGAAATATAAAGAATACTATATAGTTAATTATGTTGGTGAAAAGAGTAGACTTAGTACTAAAAATGTTTTAGATTGGGTAATATCTGGTTATAAGATAACTGAGATGTGTCAAAAAGTATTCTGTAAGAACGGTAATAATATAGAATATAAAAATATGAGTGAAATAAGAAAAGAAACTATTAACCTAGCAAGAAAAGCTTTCTATGAGGACTAAAAGTCCTCTTTTTTCATATTATAAAATAGGAGGAGATATTTATGGAGTTATTAAATGATAATATTTTAGTTACAGAACTTCAAGATGATTTATTTGTAAATGGTACAGCTGTAGTATATGACCAAGATAGTCCTTATATGTTTTGTGCTGTTTTAGGTTTATCTGAAGATGCTAAGAAGTATTTTACTAATGATGATGTTTTAGTAATTAAAAGATATGCTAAAGAAGAATACTTACCTGGACAATATTTTATATCTTTAAAAGATGTTAGAGGTAAGATGAGTAAAGAAGCATATAGTAAAATGTGTCAATTAGACTAAGGAGGTGAAAAATATGCACGAAGAACAATTAGATAATTTAGTAAGAAATACAGACTCAGTTATTAAGTTATTATTTGCTATAATGAATGAGGAAGAAGACATTGATGCTTATTATGATAAAACTCCAGAAGAAATGTCATCTATTATAGAACTAGTAGATGCTAGATTTCCTGAGAAACAAGAAGCATCTTATGACCCACTATATACTAAGTTTGGTCAAATCTTATTAAATGGTTATAATACTTTTGGACTAGACTTCCTAAAGTTATTAGCTAGAAGAACTGACGAAGTACCAAGATATTGTTATAAAGGTATGATAGATATTTATAACAATTCTTTAATAGCTAATGAAGAGTTAACTGCTATACTTAAGAAACTAATAGATGATTTATCTGAAGGAAATACTGAAGCAGCTATTAAGTTAGCTAAAGATATTAAGAATGGCTATGCTGAGGACTTATCTGATGAAGAGTTTGTTAAACAAGAAGCTGAGAATAAAGAAGAAATCATATAATATTATAGGAGGAATGTTAGTTGAAGGTATTGAAACTAAATTAAGGAGGAAATATAATGAATTTAGAAGAAGAATTAGCGACTTTAGAAAGTCAAAGCACAATTATGCAACAACCTGTTAATAATGTAAATACGAATGAAATGATAAATAGTGTAAATGAAGGAATAACAAATACAATGAGTAAAGTAAATGAGATGACTCAAAATATACCAATGAATAATAATTTTAATACTATGATGCAAGCTCCAGTTCAAATGGAAGCTCCAGTATCACAACCTCAATACCAACAACCAGTTCAAAATCAACCTGCAATGGTTAATACTAACCAAGCTGCTCAGCAAGCTTCAAGCTTTAACTATGCTAACTTAGAATTTGATATTAACAAACCTCTATTTGAAAGAAATCCGTTAGAACGTTTAACTGGAGATAAAGGAGAAACATTTAGAATTCACATGTTACCTAATGTTAGTCCATCTCAAGTTCATGTTCACTGGGATGCAGAGAAAGGACATAATTTTGTATGTCTTAAAGATGTTTATGGTACTCCAGGAGAACCATGCTGTGGTACTCACGAACAAGCTAAGTTACGTGTAGTTATTCCTATAATTGTTTACCCAACAATGCAAGGAAATCCTAACATGTTACTTCAAGGACAAAAAGCTGAGCTTAAAACTTTAGTACTTGGTTATAAACAATTCCAAGACTTACAAAATCAAGCAAACTTAGCTGGTGTTATCTTAACTCAAGGAGATATATTCGCTACAGTTGATAACCCAACTTATAAGTCATTTAACTTTACTGTTAGACAAGATAGCTTGATTAATCAAGTTCCTAATGCTCAAGAGATTGAAGCTAAATGGAAAGAAGTAGGAACTCCAGAAAACATTTGCAAAGCTTGTGGTAGAGTAATTACTAGAGAAGAGTATGAAGCAGCATATTCAAGTTATGATGCTAATAAATATAAGAATCAAGCTAATACTCCAACTCAAGGTGTAGCTCCAAGTTCTTACACATTTAATACTCCAATGCCTCAAGGTGGTTATCAACAACCTTATGGTATGGGTGGTATTAACCAAAATCAACCATTCTATAATGGTCAACAATCTACTACATTTGGTAATCAATACAGTAATCAGACCAATCCTTGGCAATAAGAGCTAACTGTAAAAGAGACTTTAATAGTCTCTTTTTTCATATAATAAAATATAAGGAGGAGTTATATGAGTAAAGCTGATATAATTATAATTATACTATTTGTGATAGTTCATGTAGAGTTATTACTAGAAAAATATAAACGAGTATTTAAGAAGTTTAGAAAGAATAAGAAAGCTGAAATAATCAAAAGTTTAGCAACAAGACAGAAAGAAGATGAACTTGTCGTTGAGAAAGATAAAGATATAACAATGATTGATGAGTATGTTAACTATATTAAACAGATGTTAGAAAATTATAATAATTCTAGAAATAAGAAAATTGCTTTAAGAACTAGACAAGAGTTATTATTAAAAACTATAGATATTATACCTGTAGCATCTAGACATATAAATCTAAATTACTATTATAATTTAGAAGATAAAGAATGGTATAAACTAACTGATAGAGATATGATGATGTTATTAGAGTCTGCATATAATGATTATACTCATGAAAACTTAGACAGTTTGAATTCTATATTTACAGCTGCATTAAGGTTAAGAGACGACAAAAGGTGAGTGTATATATAGAGAGATTTTATAAAGTTGATGAAGTAAAAGGAGGCGGTGTCTAATGAAAACCAAAGGTAGTTACTACGTTGGTTTAGACTGAACCAAGTTTCGCACATTTCGGTGTAGCTATAATAGATACTAAAACACAAACAATTTATTTGGATGATTTAACTGCAGACAATCATCATAACTTTGTGTTAATGAACTGGTCAGTAGCTAACTTATTTGAGGAATTTAAAGGAAAATATCAGTATTTCTTATTTGATGAAGGAACTTATATTGCTCAGGAAGCTCCTATAGCATCTGGTATTAACTCTGGGAAGCTTAATGCTTTAGGTTTATATTTTTATCTAGAGTGTGGAAAAGAAAGCTCCTATGAACAAATAATGACATATCATCCAATGAAGTTGAAATCATTTCATCATAAGAAATCTTATTCAAAACAAGACACAATAGAAGTAGTAAATAAAATCATAGAGTATTTAGAGGGTGTTGGTTATAGCGTTAAAGTAGTAAAGTCAAGAACTAAGAAGACATTAACAATAACAGATGGAGAAGCTGATGCTTTCATGTATGCAATTACAACTTATATGAAGTGTAGGCCTGATGCTAAAACAACTAAAGATATTTTAGAGATGTTTCCTAGATTTAGTGTCTTCAAGTCTATAGAGGAAGGAATGAAAGAATAATGTTTGATGTAGGAGATAATGTTATAGTAATTAAAGAAGAAACATTTGATACAATAAAAATATATGGCTTTGGAGTAGTTGATGAAGTTATAAACTTTGATGGAGAACATACTTATGTAGTCGAACTTGAAGAAGATGCTGGAGGCTATGTTATTGAAGCAGACAACTTAGTATCAACTCATGATTGGGTAGAATATGTAGACGAAAGATGTGCAAAAGTTATTCGTGTACCTTATGAAGCCTGAACTTTGGTTAGAAATATTATATCAACTCCATTTAATTGAAAAACTGCTAGAAAAGGAACAAAGTCCTATTAAGAGAGTTCGATATGAAGGAATGAAAGAAGCACTATTATATATTTTAGAAAAGGAGAATGAACTATGAAGTTTTATTTTTTAAATACATGTTATGCAAATCCTGAACAATATGACGTTTATCGAGCTAATGGAGAATTGTGTGGTTATGTACGATTAAGATGGGGAGCCTTAAGAGCAGACTATCCAAGCATTGAAGGAGATAGCATCTATACTGAAAGTTTTAATGATGATTTTAAAGGAATGTTTGAAGATGATAATGAGAGAAATCATTATTTAACTGAGATAGCTTTAGCTTATCAACATAAGATATTAGAAGGAATTCCATCTAATATAACTGACAGTGATATGTCTTATGAAATATTAACAGACTTGAGTAAGTTGGAAGAGAGGTTAAAGAATGTCTAAAGAAGATAAAGATGGTAAGGTTACAACATCTCAGTTTGATAATAGTAAAAATATAAGAGTTACTTATGAAGATGAGAATGCTTTTAATAAGTTAGCTAAGTCTCTTAAGAAGTATAATATGCTTGCATATAAAGATTTTATATTTAATTTAATGTATCAACTAAGAGCTGGTAAAATGGTAGGTTATGAGATAGAACCTGATATATGGAGATGTGACTTACAGTCAGATGATATTTTTGAGTTCGTTCATGGTAAGATGTACTTTACATATAGAATTGAAGATGGCTACAGAGTTGTCTTACTTGATATGGAACCTAAAGAATTTTTACTTGAAGGTCATGCTAAACAATTACCAACGTATAGAGGAGTTCCAATTAGAGGACCTAAGGATAGATTTAAGATTGATTTATATTTCTCTATGAATGAAATAAAGAAATAATTACCAAAAATTACCAATGAAATTATTACCAATTTATGGTATAATATCTCTCAAGTTAAAGGAGGTTGGTGATATGGACACAGATAATTTACTAGACTTAATAAAGAGAGTTCGAGCAGATGCTGAAGATATTGTAGGTATTATAGACTTTGGAATATTACCTATGATAAATCAAGCTAATGAAGAAGAGTTTGAACTTTCAGCTGAAAAGTTAAGTAAACTATTAACAGAATTACTTAATGTAAAGGAAAACTTAAATAAGAGTTTCACAGCATTAAGAAGAAAGATTTGAGGAATGTTATATGGAGATTAACTTTTTTACATTATGGTTTTTGGTTTCACCATTTATAATACTACATCTTTATTTAAAAAATAAAGAGTATAAAGAAAAAGCAAACCAAGTTGTACAACAAATCAATGATGTTTGGGACAAAGATTATAAATCTATAATCACATCTTATGGTACACTAAAAAACTTCTTAGATTGTCATGAACAAGATTATACTATTATTAGAGAGAATGTTGTTAAGTTTTACAGTGCTGTATCTGATGCTAATAGAAGATACATGACTAAAACTGAGACACTTTTAAAAATGGTTGAAGATGGTAAGATAAGAAAAGACGAAATGTATAAAGCAATTAAGATGATTAGAAGAGAAATATGTATTCAAATAGATGATATATTAACTCAAATGAACGCATTTATAATTGATGAAGAACAAGCTCATAGTGATAATAAAGAAATGATAGACATCTTAAATGACATTGATGAGAAGTATAAGAACAACAGTATTTATAGAGAAGTAAATAAAGACTAAGTAAAGTCACCTTCATATTATTTAATAGAGTGGAGGTGAAGAATTTGTGGCAGTTAAATCTAGTAGACATGCAAAAGAGCGTGCTGGAGAAAGACTTAATATAGCTTATAAAGCTAAAAGAAACCAGCTATTTAACAGAGCTTTAAGATATGGTCATCCACCTAATGACTTTGCTGGAGAATTCTTTGATTATTTGAATAATAAGAAGAAACGACAAAAGAGTATAGGTATAAAAGTATATGATAAAAATATCTTCATATATAAAAATAAACTAGTAATAACAGTATTTCCAGTTCCTGAGAAATATTTACCTGTAGAAGAGAACTATGCTAGTTTTATTAAGAATAACCAATGTCTGATGAAACTCTATAAAGTAGTTAATAAAGAAGATATTATAATTGAAGTAGTACAGAGAGATAAAGATAATGTAGTAACAGGTTTATTTATCTCAGATGAGTTCCAAAACTTTGGAGTAGGTAAAACTGAAATTAAATCTAGAAATAATGCAATAAAAATGTATTTAAAAAGTATAGGTAAATTAGAGGAAGGAGAAGATATTGATGAATAAGGAATTACTCAAAATGCCTAGTAAGATTACTAAAGATATGTATTTTAAAAGAGATACTTATGAAGTAGTAAATAAGTCAGATATAGATGAGACTGTATCTAAAGAAGTATCTAGATATTTTGAATTAGAAGAAAATGCTTATCGTAATGATATTATAGATAAGATGACTCAAAATCTTAAGTCTGAGTTTATACAAGATAATTTAAGACAATTTGTAGATAATTCATATTTAATAAAGATTAAGCAAGGAGGTGTACCTAAAGAAGATGCTGAAGATTACACAGCCTTAAATAAAATAATTAGAAAAATAACTAAAGATAGACCTAATGATTTTACAGATGTATTAAGTAAAATAGTAGATATTATTAAAGAAAAAGACTTAACTAAGTATGATGGTGAAGATATTGAAGAAGTAGAAACTGAAGTAGAAGATGACTTAGTAGAAGCAATTGAAAAAGAAGAGAAAAAACCTGACAAGTTAACTAAGTATATAAACGAAACTGTTAAAACATTGTATAACACTTGTTCTATAGAACTTAAGAAAGAATATGATGAATATTATAACAAATTCTTAGAAGATAATAAAAAGACTATAGATACTAAAGTTAGTACCTATATGGCTAAGTTTAAAAGTGAAGAAGAGAATAGATATACTAAAGATAGAAGAAATAATATAGTAAACTTATTTAATTATATTATTGATTATTATAGAGATAGAATTACTTGGTTAGATGATGGTAAATACGTAATTATGGTTACAGATATGAAACCAGGAACTAAAGAATATATAGTAACTTCAGGTACAATTTGTCCTGATACATTTAAAATAGATGTAAGTAGATTTAAAGAACTACATAGACATGATACATCATTTACTTTAATTATAAAAGGAGAATAGTATGGAGTTATTGAGAAGACATAAGACTGATGACATGTTAAGTATTTATAAATGCTTTGATTGTCATAAACCTGAATATTATGGAATGTTTCATTGGCATAATGGGCATCAATACTGTAGAGCTTGCATATATAGAATATGGCAAGATGAAGAGTATAAGCATAAGAAATATCAAGAAGAGCTAGAAGCTACTAGAGAAGATAGGAAGCCACTATATGATAGAATAAGAGTATGGCAACCATCAGAAACAGATTATGTATTTCCTAAATATAGTGATGGAGTTGATTATAGTGAAAAAGAAGAAGAATATGAAAATTTCTAAGGTATGTAATACTTGCGTTAATTGTATATACATTGGTGAAGGTGACTTTATTTGTGATATAGCTGAACCAGTTCTAGTTATGGAAGATTTTACTCCTACAAATGAGTTTATGTTATGTCAAGGAAGCGAGTATGAAAGTGAGGATGATTTTTATGAACGAACTACTAAAGACAGAAGAAAAGAAAGGAATTCTGTACAGAGTTAGCAATGACTTTCCTGAACCTGGAGTTAGATTTATAGACCTTACTCCTAGTTTAGTAAATGCTAATTATAGAGCTGCAATTTTATCTGCAATGATATATCATATCAACTATGAAATAGGTGATGTAGATATGATTATAAGTCCAGATGCTAGAGGTTTTCTATGGGGTATGGGTGTAGCAACTCTTATGAACTGTTCTTTTGTACCAGTTAGAAAGTCTGGTAAATTACCTATGAATTGTGTGTTTACTATGGTTAAATATGATACTGAATACTCTCAAACATCTTTAGACTTACCTATTGCTAATTATGTAGGTCTTAAGTGTGTATTTGTAGATGATGTTTATGCAACAGGTGGAACTTATAATGCTTGTAAGAAATTAGTAGAACTTGCTGGTGGAAAGTTAGAGCATTGTGTAGTAGTTTATGATGTTGGTTTAAATGATAATAAAGAAGTTTGGTCAATAACTAGAGGTGATTTATAATGGCTAAATGCACAAATTACTGTATTAAAGGTAGTTGCTCTAGTTGTGGAAATTGTTGTACTGAACTTCTTCCTTTAACTATAAGTGAAGTTAAACTAATAAAAGCTTACGTTAAAGAAAAAGGAATAAAACCTTATTCAGACATATTTTTTAAATACGAAAGTAGAGAGAGTACTAATTTAATGTGTCCATTTAGAGACTTTGAAACTAAGAAGTGTAGAATATATGAAGTAAGACCTAAGATATGCAGACTGTTTAAGTGTAATCAAGATGATAGAACAATAGAAACACATAAAGAAGCGGCTCATAAAAGAGCTAATTATAATAAAACTACAGGTCCTAAGAAACCTATAACTAAAGTATACTCTATGAGAGAGCTTATTTATGGAGATGCTTGTGATACTATTAGAATTCTAATAGGAGACCTAGTAAGACTTGATAGACCTGTATTTACTCAGGGAGTTATAAATATATTAAATGCCTTTGGTAGAGAAGATATAGCTAAAGATGAGTTAGTAGATAAGGTTATAAACGAGTATAAGTATCATGATAAAATAGCTAATGAGGAGGAAGATAATGCAAAGATATAAAGCATTAGAAGACTTAGGAGTAAAACCTGAAGACTGTTATACTAACTGGATGGTTAGTGGAGAAAAAGAAGATAAACGTTATAATGACTGGTTAAAAGAAAAAGAAGAATACGGCTTAGATGAAAGATATACTTGGAACTGGTCAGATGACTTTATGGACTATGTGTATATTCATTTAGAAATGTTTAATAGAGTCAATATAGTAGCATTTGATAGAGAGTTTATTGAGTTTGATGGTCAAACAATGTCAGTTCAACAAGCTATGGACACTATACTAGAATGGTTTAGAACTAGGTATTACCCAAAGAAATTAGATACAATTGATTTTGAAGACTATAAAGATAAAGATGAGTGGCAAAAAGACTTAAGAACTTGGTGTAATGAAAAACATAAAATAATACAGCTCTTTGCTGAGATTATAGAACATTTAAACTGGTAGGAGGAATTATGGAAAAAGATAGAATAACTTGGAATGAATACTTTATGACTATAGCCCAAGTATCTGCATTAAGAAGTAAAGACCCAAACTCAAAAGTAGGTGCAGTACTTGTATCTGAAGATAATAAGATATTAAGTATAGGTTATAATGGAGCTCCTAGAGCTTTT
>OCLL01000291.1_pt1 | contig 11987 bp, 9 predicted proteins | sample 1538931 | NCBI WGS metagenome assembly OCLL01 (sample SAMN03418270, study PRJEB22391) | human gut metagenome | biome: human-gut; feature: organic feature; material: feces | host: Homo sapiens | place: Tanzania | collected 2013-01 | reverse complement strand
TGCCCCTCGACTTGCATGTGTTAAGCCTGCCGCTAGCGTTCATCCTGAGCCAGGATCAAACTCTTCATTGTATTACTTTCCTCTATCTTCTCCTCTTTCAAGGATATTGACTTCGTCTTCTTTAATGTCCGTCTTTACCTTACTCCGGTCGGCTCTTCAATGTCTCCAAACATCTCTAAACCGTCCGCTACCTTGGTTCCATTTTTCTCAAAGATCTATTCTCCTCCCTCACGACCTCTCCCCTTCTTCCCTCTCTTCATTCCTCTTCCTCGCATCTTCACTCCCTCGTCGTTTGGGATTGCAAAAGTACTACCTTTTCTAATTCCCACCAAATGTTTCAATAACTTTTTTCTCTCATTATACTTTAATGCATTGATACCCACTAAGAAATTTTTTTACTCAATTCCCCGCCTCAATCGCCATTTCTGTCGGTTCCTAGCAATCCCTCAACCGATTTTTCTTACCATTCCCTAGGTTTTCTATGTTCTATTTGGAATTCTTCGCTTCTTCATTCCGCATTTTCTCCTGCCGTTATGTCGCTCCATTACTCCATGCAATATTCTCCATACCATAATATGCGCCACTCGTACACCCTGCAACATTCTCTATACTATTATATGTTCTCCATACCGCTTTTCTATCATCATATCAACTGCAATCGGCTCGCCATTCCGCCAACAGCGACCGTGTTTTGCCGTATTCCACGGGCAGAGCGTCTTTACTCTACCTCTTCCTCTGGCAATACCTCTTTGCAATCGCAGCACTCTATATCGCCATTACCGAGTTGTTTGACACATAGGTTTTTATTATGACATTCCACCATCTTTTCCTGATTTCGACACGTCCTTTGGACTCGCATGAAATACCACACTGAAAATCCGACAAGGCAAAAAGAAAGAACAATAACCATAATAAAAGACACCCTTATAGTCTTTTTGGCTTCCCTCAACTGCCTCTCCAATTCCTTGTCTTCCGATTTCACAATAATACAATTTTGATTTAGCAGCCCAAAAATACATCTTTTTCTCTTTCATACAAAATATATTTCTCTCTTTTTTCAAACCTATCATGCAACTCACTGTATATCACCAAGAGATTTTTGTTCAGATTTCTTAGTTGCTTTGGGTGTTATACTATATATTGTGCAAACAATATCCTCCAATAATCTATGAAAGAGGTTGAATTGGGAGGCATCGATGCTGTTTCAATGGAAATGGTTCTCGATTGTACAACAATATATATGTATAAGAGCGGTTTTCAATCTGTTTTTCCGCCATTTGCAATAGTAAAATGCCGAAATGCAGTATGTAATTCATTGGTTTCGAATGCTATGTCGGCTGATTTTTCATCGTGTTCTGCCTCCTGAACGTCGAAAATTAGGGTTTTTCATGGCAAAATACCAAGTCCGAAATTGAAAACGCCGTCTTACCGATAGCGTGAAAGTCAATGGTGCTTTCAAAGTTCATACATAAGATTGCAGCCTTTGATTGCGGCATTGTCCAATCGGCCGGATATTTCAAAACTTCCGTCTTCGTGCAGTCTGCCGACGTCCTCTGTTGCAATGAAACTGCATGTGTCCACGTTCGCAAGGTCGGTTATGTTGATAACTCCCGTTTTACCTGTTGCACAATCTGAGAAAGGGTCGTTTACTTCCTTGATTTCTACTTTCATTTGTTTGGGACACCGGAACAAACCGTCTGACTTGGAATAAGCTTGCGAGAAAAGTTCGCACATTCCGTACTCGGAAGCGATGCTTTGCACGCCGAAGAATTTGCAAAGGATTTTATGCAGTGCTTGTTTCGGCAATTCTTTACGACGTCCTTTCATTCCTCCGGTTTCAAACACCGTGGTGTGTTGCAGGTTGAAGCTGTATGCTTCCGCCAAATCCAATAAGGCATAGCTGACTCCGAAAAGGATTGTCGGAATATCGAGGGTTTCGTTCCGCAAAAGCAAGTCCCGAATTTTATCCACTTCGTGCGGATAAAATCCGCTTTCGGAGTATTTACTTCGGGCTATAAGTCCCTTCATCATATAGACAAGGGAGGAATTTCCTTGTTGCTGATAATTGGGTAACAGGGCGATGAAACAATAGTCTTCGGCTTTCCCGAAAAATTGTTCGAAGTTGGAAAGAAAACTCTTTTCATAAAGGTCGAACGTTCTTATCCAATGCCTGCTTACAGAGGCAGATGAGGTGCCGGAACTTTTGAAAAATGCTATGGGTTCTCCTTTGAAACTGATGACCTTGTGTGTTCTGAAAAAGCCTATCGGCAGAAAAGGAATATCCTCGCGGCGGTTCACTTGCCCGATTCCTCTTCCGAGCAAATCGCACCAGCGGGAATAAACATCATTGTTCCGATATTGATATCGGAATATGTCCAAGCATAGTTTGTCGAAGTCTTCCTCGGAATGCAAATCGAATATTCTTTCTCTCATCTCTTCCATTGCTACCCATATTTGTTGTAATTTTGCAAACGTATGAAAAAGACTTCGATTATATACGAGCCAAGGAAAAAATGAGAAATCCGTTATCATCGAGACGTTACGTTGTGATTGGAATTTTTGTGGCGGTCGGCTTGGTTTATCTGATAAGGCTCGCCTACCTTCAAATATTCGACAGTTCTTATACGGAGCTTGCCAATCGTAATGCCTTGCGTTATCGTACACAATACCCTGCAAGAGGACTGATATATGACAGAAACGGCAAATTGCTCGTCTATAATGAAGCTGTTTATGACCTTATGGTCATTCCTCGTCAGGTGAAGAATATCGATACAACGGAATTTTGCAGTCTCCTCAAGATAACAAAGGAGGATTTCATAAGGAAAATGGAAAAGGCAAGGAAGTATTCTCCGTATGCTCCTTCTATTTTCGAGAAACAAATCAGCAAAGAGGATTTCGCTCCGATACAAGAGAAGATTTATCTTTACGAAGGTTTCTATGCACAGTCGAGAACTTTACGTTATTATCCGGAAGCGGTGGCTTGTCATGTGTTGGGATACATCGGAGAGGTAAACGAAGCGATGATAGAAAAGAACCCTTACTACAAGAAAGGGGATTATGTGGGCATGAGCGGCTTGGAAAAGTCGTACGAAGAGTTGTTGAGAGGAAGAAAGGGAAGCAAGATAACGCTTGTCGATGTTCACAACAGGGAGAAAGGTTCTTTCAAAGACGGTATATACGATACAGCAGCCATAGCAGGTCAAAATCTGTACAGCACAATAGACATAGAGTTGCAGAAATATGCTGAGCAGATAATGGCGAACAAAAGAGGTTGCATCGTTGCGATAGAACCCGAGACGGGAGAGGTCTTGTGTTTTGTCTCCGCTCCGTATTACGATCCCAACCTCTTGGTCGGAAGAGTTAGAGGCAGGAATTACAAAGAATTGGCGGAAGATATATCCAAACCGTTGTTCAATCGGGCTCTCATGGCGGAATATCCTCCGGGAAGTATCTTCAAGATAGCACAGTCTTTGATAGCTTTGGATATGGGAGTAATCACTCCGAATACCGGCTTTGCTTGCGATAAAGGATTGGTCGGTTGCCATAATCACCCCTCGGCAACCTGCGTCAGAGACGCAATAAAGATGTCATGCAACCCTTACTTCTATCGTGTGTTCCAAAGGGTAGTTCAGCAAACGAATCCGGCAACGGGAAAGGTGGACAGCAAGTACGGCTTATCCCTTTGGACGGCAGCGGCAAAGCGAATGGGCTTCGGGATACGTTTGGATATAGATTTGCCTAATGCAAGGAAAGGTTTTATTCCCGATACTTCGTTTTACAACAAATGGTATCCGAGCGGATGGAACTTTTATACGATATACTCCAACTCCATCGGTCAGGGAGAAGTCGGAGTTATCCCTCTTCAAATGGCGAATTTCGCAGCCTTGGTCGCAAATCGAGGTTGGTATATTTCGCCGCATCTTGTCAGAAGTTACGGCGACGAGAACAAAAAACGGAAATTCACCAAGTATTCGCAAAAACATTACAGCCTTATCGCCTCTTCTTATTGGGATTTGGCTGTGGAGGGCATGTGGGGTGTCGTTCATGAAGGCGGGGGAACGGCAAGACGGGCGAGGATAGATGACATAGCGGTATGCGGCAAGACCGGAACGGCAGAGAATATAGGAGAAGATCACTCGGTTTTTATTTGCTTTGCACCGATGAATAACCCCAAAATAGCAGTGTCGGTTTACATCGAAAACGCCCGAGGAGGCGGAGGCACATGGGCAGCACCGATAGCAAGCCTCATAGTAGAGAAGTATTTGAAGGGCGAAGTAGAACGAAAGGATATGGAAAAAACATATATGGAAGCCAATCCCTGCCAACCGCTTCCTCTCGTTCGCAAAGTAAAACCGAAGAAAGTACACAAACACAACTAAGAAATCGAACTTCGAATGGATAGAAGGAACAAAAATCTGATACATAATCTCGATTGGACGGTCATAGGAATTTATTTGCTCTTGATTTTCTTCGGTTGGTTGAACATCTATGCGGCGGTTTATGATGGTGATCACAGCATCATCTTCGACTTCTCCTGCCGATACGGCAAACAAATCCTGTGGATAGGAGCCGCCTTATTGATAGCTTTGTTCGTGCTTATACTCGATCCCAAGTTCTTTACACAGACAGCCTATGTGATTTACGGCGTTTTCATCTTCATGCTCATAGCCGTTTTGTTCATAGGCTCGGAAACCAAGGGTGCAAAATCATGGTTCGGCGTCGGCGATTTCGGCATTCAACCCTCCGAATTCGCCAAAGGAGCAACCGCCTTGGCATTATCCAAAACCCTATCCTCCATAAACGCAGACTTCAAACAGTGGAAAACAAAACTCTTCGCAATAATAATCATCGCCATACCCATGTTACTCGTGCTGCTGCAAAACGATACCGGTTCGGCATTGGTCTTTTTCAGCTTCCTTCTTCCCTTATTCAGAGAAGGACTATCGAGTTACGTGCTTATTTTCGGAGCCGCATGCGTACTATTGTTCGTAGCCGCGTTGCTGATAAATCAATACATATTGATAGGAGTGCTTTTTGTCCTCTGCATCGGGGCATGGCTCTTTGTGAAAAGGAAGTCCCACAAGACGAAAATATGGATTTTTCTCGGCGTTTTCCTCATATCATCATTGATAGTCCTTGCAGTCGACGTGGCATTCGAGAAAGGCTTGGAGCAACATCAAAAAGACCGGATAGAAGTTTTGTTGGGAAAGAAACAGGATTTGAAAGGAGTCGGCTACAATGTCAACCAAAGCAAAATAGCAATCGGTAGCGGCGGGCTTCTCGGCAAGGGCTTTTTGGAGGGGACACAGACCAAGTACAACTTCGTACCCGAGCAAGACACGGACTTCATCTACTGTACCATAGGCGAAGAATGGGGCTTTTTCGGCAGTGCGACGACGCTTTTTCTGTTCGTCTTTCTCTGCATCAGGCTCGTAAAAATGGCGGAAAGGCAACGCAGCAAGTTTGCAAGAATATACGGATACAGCGTAGCGAGCATCATATTCTTCCATTACTTCGTCAACATCGGCATGACCATCGGCATCTTACCGGTGATCGGCATACCCTTACCCTTCATAAGTTACGGAGGCTCTTCTCTTTGGGCGTTCACCTTTTTGCTGTTTATCTTCATCAGAGAGGACGCTTCCCGCATGGAATTGATATAAAACGCCCCTTATTTTACCGGCTTTCCGATTTTGTTTCGTATCTTTGTTCCGGTATCGGCAGGGAGGTATGACTTCTTTTGTTGATTTTATGATTGAAAATTATAGATAGGTTGTATGACAATAGAGGAAACCAACAGGGATTTTACAGAGAGAGTTGCTGCTCTAAGGAGGTGTCTTTGACATCGATAGGTTGAAAAGTGAGGTAGAAGATGCTGAGGCAAAGTCTCAGAGGGCGGATTTTTGGAATGATGCAAAGGAGACGGAGGCATTTCTGAAAGAGGTCGGCGAAAAGAAAAATCGTTTGGCGGAGTATGGCAGGGTGCAGTCTGCTCTCGATGATTTCTGTGTGTTGATGGAGTTCTTCGCAGAGGGTGAGGTCGGTGAGGAGGAAGTGAACGAGAATGCTCGAGTGCTTGGCGGGTTGATTGAGGGGTTGGAGTTGAAAAGTATGCTCCGTTTGCAGGAGGATAAGTTTTCTGCGATAGTGAATATCAATGCAGGTGCCGGTGGTACGGAGAGTTGCGACTGGGCGGAGATGTTGATGCGTATGTACTCTCGTTGGGCTGAGAGACATGCTTTCAAGGTGTGCATTGTCGATACGCAGGTTGGTGATGTCGCCGGTATAAAGAGTGCGTCTATTCAAATAGATGGTGATTTCGCATACGGTTTTCTTAAAGGGGAAAGCGGTGTGCATCGTTTGGTGAGGATTTCTCCTTTTAATGCAAATGGTAAACGGCAGACTTCTTTTGCTTCTGTTTTTGTTTATCCGGTGATTGATGATAGTATCGATATTGTCATCAATCCTGCCGATATAGAATGGGATACGTTTCGTTCTTCGGGACCGGGTGGGCAGAATGTAAATAAGGTGGAGACGGCTGTTCGTTTGCGGTATATTCCGGAAAATATAATAATAGAGTGTCGTCAGACGCGTTCGCAGTTGCAAAACAGGGAGAAGGCGATGCAGATGTTGAAAAGTCGTCTCTATGAAATGGAACTCAGAAAGAAGAAAGAGAGGTTGGCGGAGGCGGAGGCGGGGAAAAGGAAAATAGAATGGGGTAGTCAGATTCGCAATTATGTTTTGCAACCGTATAAGTTGGTGAAGGATGTTCGCACGGGGGTGGAAACGGCGGATACGGCGGGTGTGTTGGACGGGGATTTGGATAATTTCATAAAGTCGTTTCTCTTGATGCCGGATTGACACTTTTGAAGTGTCGCTTCTTCCGATGTGCCGGTTAAATGAAATGCTGTCTCGGAGGTTCTGTTCGGTAATGCGGGTCTTCCAAGGGTGTGTTTTTGCTTTATTGTTGCTTTATTCCGTTATTGCTTTTGGTCGAAGTCCCAGCAGGGCGGCAAGATAGGGGTTCGTGATTACTCTTTTTTCTTTGATGACCGTTACTTTGTCGGAATTGATATATGTTATGCTTCTTCCTTGTACGCTTATCACGGCAGGGGTGTGGAAATTGTTTATTCGCATGCCTATGATAGTGATTTTGCCGTTTCGGGGAAAAAGGAAGAAACCGCACGAAAGAATTTTCTCAAACGGCATTTCGTTCCGCCGAAACGCTGCTCCATCGGCATGCCATCAGTCAACATTTTGTAAAACAAGTATTTTGATAATCTTTCCGAAAGGATGGGCTTTGCGGATTTTGCTTTTCGTCAATCTTTTGTACCTTTGCAATCAGACATAAAAAGCATAAGAACATGGCAGGCAAGAAAGTTTCCGACACTCCTTTGATGAAGCAATATAATTCTCTGAAAGCCCAATATCCGGATACCATATTATTGTTTCGCGTCGGGGATTTCTACGAGACTTTCGGGCAAGATGCCATAGAGACTTCCAAATTACTCGGCATAGTGTTGACGAAAAGAGGAGGGGGCGATGAGAACGAGTTGGCGGGGTTCCCTCATCATGCAATCGATACCTATCTTCCGAAATTCCTGAGGGCGGGAAAAAGAGTTGCGGTTTGCGAACAGTTGGAAGATCCGAAGATGGTGAAAGGGCTTGTCAAGCGTGGGGTTACCGAGGTTGTAACTCCTTCGATGAGTTATAATGATAAAACGAACGATGGTTCGATAAACAACTATCTTTGCGGCATTCATTACGGGAAATTCCTGACCGGAATTGCTTTTGTTGATATTTCAACCGGTGATTTCTTCATCAGTCGTGGCGAAAGGAACGAGATGGATAAACTGTTGCAGTCTTTTTCGCCCAAAGAGGTGGTTTTGCAGAAGAAATATTTGAGAGAGTTTCAGCAGAACCATGAATCTGATATTTATATCAAAACATACGAGGACTGGGTATTCAACAGAGATTATGCAAATGAGGTTCTGACGGAACATTTCGGCACGAACTCCTTGAAGGGCTTCGGAATAGAGGATTGCGATGAGGCTGTTATCGCAGCTTCTGCGGCATTGACCTACATGAAAGAGACAATGCACACTCAGATAAGCCACATCAGCAGAATAAAACAAATAAACACAGGTAGTTATCTTTGGTTGGATAGATTCACTATAAGGAATTTGGAACTTGTTTCTTCGATGAACGAGAAGGCAAAGACGCTTTTGAGTGTATTGAACCGCACGCAAAGCAATATGGGATACAGAATGCTGCAAAGATGGATAGTATTGCCGTTGATAGATATATCGGAAATAAAATCCCGTCAAGGCATGGTGGAAGCCTTCATCGGAAACGATGAACTGAAAGAAAGCACAAGAAGTTCGCTTCGCTTCATCGGCGATTTGGAACGCATAGTGTCCCGTATGGCTTTCGGCAGGATACAGCCGGCAGAGTTATTGAATTTGAAATTCATAATAAGGGAAATACGTAAACTCAAAGACGGTTTTACAAATTCGGGAAACGACATTCTGAGGGGAGAGGCTGCAAAAATCAATCCATGCAACGACTTGGAGGAATTCCTCGACAAATACATAGCCGACGATGCACCGAACAATATTGCCAAAGGCGGTGCAATAGCAAGCGGGGTCGATGAACGGCTCGACCAAATGCGTAAACTGGCTTTCGATTCCAAAGAAATACTCGAACAACTCCAAAACAGGGAGTGCGAGAAAACAGGAATTCCTTCGCTGAAAGTGGGTTACAATAATGTATTCGGATATTATTTGGAAGTAACCAATTCCCATAAAGACAAAGTTCCGCAGGAATGGGTGCGGAAGCAGACACTTGCAAATGCGGAAAGGTATATCACGGACGAATTGAAAGATTTGGAAACTCAAATCATATCGGCTCAAGAGAATATATCGCAGATAGAGAACGCCATTTACGGCGGTGTTTTGAGAGAGACATTGAAATACGTGGACGCTTTGAAGATGAATGCTCACGTTATAGCGAATGCGGATTGTCTTTTGTCTTTCGCTTTGGTGGCGATGGAAAACAATTACACCAAACCCGAACTTACGGAGGATACAAGCATAAACATAAAGGAGGGCAGGCACCCCGTAATCGAGAAAAACCTTCCGGCAGGAGAGCAGTATGTTGCAAACGATGTGTTTCTGGATAGAGACAGTCAGCAGATTTGCATAATCACAGGTCCAAATATGTCCGGTAAGAGTGCATATCTGCGTCAGACGGCACTTATCACGCTTATGGCTCAGATAGGTTCTTACGTTCCTGCAAAATCCGCCGAAATAGGAATAGTGGATAAAATCTTTACAAGGGTCGGGGCAAGCGACAACATCTCTTCCGGAGAGAGTACTTTTATGGTCGAGATGAACGAAACGGCATGTATATTGAATAATCTTTCGGATAGAAGTCTGGTTCTTTTGGACGAAATAGGCAGGGGGACATCTACGTACGACGGCGTTTCCATTGCGTGGGCAACAGCCTCGTATCTGCACAACAACCGCCACAGAGCCAAAACGCTTTTTGCAACACACTATCATGAATTGATTGATATGGAGAAGCAATATGAAAGAATAAAGAACTATCATGTCAGAGTAAAAGAAGCCGGCAAGCAGATAATTTTCCTGAGAAAGATAGACAAGGGCGGAAGCGAACAAAGTTTCGGCTTGCATGTCGCGAAATTGGCAGGAATGCCGAAATCAGTACTCGATGAAGCGGAATACATACTCTCTCAACTTGAAAACAAAGAAACAAACGGCAAAAGCGTAACGAAAAAGCCGGGAAAACCTCATCAAGACGGCATGCAGTTGAGTTTTATACAACTTGAAGACCCGATTTTGCTTGAAATCAGAGACAGCATTCTGTCAACTGATTTAGAGAACCTTACCCCGATAGAATCCTTGAACAAGCTCTATGCAATCAAAAAAAAGTTGGAAAAACTTTGATTTCGTTTTGCAGAGTCGGAAAAAAGATATATCTTTGCAAACGCAAATCAGGCGGAAATAGCTCAGTTGGTAGAGCACAACCTTGCCAAGGTTGGGGTCGCGAGTTCGAGTCTCGTTTTCCGCTCATTAATTTCCATGGAGATTGATTATAATCTTCATGGAAATTTTTGTTATATAGAAATCTGAGTTTGGCCCTTCAAGAACAAAAGCAATGGTTTTCATTCCGCGATGTATTTCTTATATAGAAAGAAGCAAATACATGGCTATTTGTTTTTCGGCCACACAGAGTGATTCAAACAGGTCGTCTGAAGCCATAGCAGATTATCTACTTTCATTTTTTAATAATAACATTGTCTGCACCATGAATATTTACGCGAGGTACTTTGACCAAGATACTTTAGTTTACAGTTTTGATGAACTTATGGATTTTCTTTCGTCTATTCCAGACATCAGAATAACGCCAGAACTCGTTGAAGATGTCAGAAATTATGTAGAAAGCGACATGCCATATCCAAAGAGATATAAGATACGACCGCGTGTATATTTCATCCTGATTAAAACCACGGCAGAAAGCCTGTCTGCATTCAAAGCCAACAGAAAGAACCCTCAGGAACAAACAACAAGTGACAATGAACCTTTCAACAAGAAAGAGATTCGTATCGGCCAATTGATGGAGGAAAGAAAAGGTTGGTATAAAGGGACTATCATATTTAAAAGGGTCATCCTTATACCAGAGACGCAAAAATTCCAATATCAAGACACACAATTCTCTGCTCTTGTTTATGCTACATGTGGGCAAGAATGCTACGACCATATTATTGACTACTTAAAAAATCGCCAAGACATTGACCTCAGAAGCCAATTCCCGTCTGCAAGAGGACAAAATTTCCGCTTCGTCTTCATGGGAGAAAACCTACCAACGTTTTTATCCAATACAGACGAAAGTGAGGACAGCTGCTTGATTGAACAGGAATGCGTGAACAGAAACGAAGAGGGTGCCCCTTCTGAACAGATGGAAATGGGCGAAAGCCAAGAACCACAACTTGACTGATTGAAAAGCAATCTGTACAGGTATCTATATCGTACAAACTATGACAACACACCAATAACACAAAGGCAGGAATCTCCAAAACGGGTTCCTGCCTTTACCTTTTATCACAAAGTAATCTAAAAAAACGAGATCCAGACTTACCAGCGAACACCGTCCAGCGTTCAATCGTACCTTGCCCCATTCGCAACTGCGCCTCGCCCCAGATGCGAACGCCTCTCAGCCTAGATACGAACGCGTCTCAACCCAGATACGAACGCGTCTCAATCCAGATGCGAACGCGTCTCGACCCAGATGCGCTTGCATATCGCCCCAGGTGCGACAAAAAACATAAGCCCTAAATTACTCAACTATCATCATGTCACTCATCACTAAATCAGACAAGAAAAATCCCTTATGGGTAAAAGACAAACGCCCACTGGTTTCCTTCAGAAGTCCAGATTTGACGTGAGCCTCTGCAGCCACGATTATTTTATTAAAGCGTTCAATACCGAATCTTGCCAAAAGCGACCTCGTATCAAGCCCTTCTTTAGTGCGCAATGATGTAAAAACAAACTCATCACAAAGTTCATCAGCACCAAGAATTTCAATTTCATGAGGAACCTCGTCACTCGATTGAATATAAGATTTCAAATCTGAATTATTACTCCTACGAACATTCACACCATTAAAGCTATGTGCTCCAGGACCGAAGCCCACATAAGGTGCTCCCATCCAATACTTGGAATTATGATGTGAACGAAAACCAGGATAAGAAAAATTAGAAATCTCATAATGCTCCATACCCTTTTTCTCCGTCATATCCAGAAGCACATCATACATCCTCAAACTCAAGTCTTCATCAATTTCGTCAATTTGGCCACCATCACGCATGTGCGTCAAAAGCGTTCCTTCTTCAAACATTAAAGAATATGCCGACAAATGCTTGACGGGCAAGGACAATGCCTGCTTCAATCAATTCAAAAAGTCCC
>OCLL01000290.1_pt1 | contig 11990 bp, 7 predicted proteins | sample 1538931 | NCBI WGS metagenome assembly OCLL01 (sample SAMN03418270, study PRJEB22391) | human gut metagenome | biome: human-gut; feature: organic feature; material: feces | host: Homo sapiens | place: Tanzania | collected 2013-01 | reverse complement strand
TCCAGCCAGATATGCCCAGAATAACTGCCAATAATAATACTCTTGTCTTCATAATTTGATTGTTTTGCCTACAAAACTACATATAAGCTTTCAAACAGACAAATATTTCACCGCATTATTTGTTCAAGACACAAAAAAAACAGTTTGAAAGCACGAATTACAAGCACGAGGAAATATATTCCACATTTCATTTCCGTGCTTTACAAACAGACGTTTGTTGAAAAGAAGAAATTATGGTTTTCGAGAGGCGAAAATCTCGTCGAACAAATCCGTAAATCGCTTTCTGTTGAGTTCCTTATCGGAAAAGGTATGCACGAATTTGCTGTTGCGTTCCATCATTTCGGCTGTACCGCAAGTCAATGCTTTATCCAAGAAATCGCAATTCCCTATTTCTTCATCGCTAAGCATTACCGCTTGTAAGCCGTTTTCCGTAAGGCTCTCGTACGCAGGTATATTACTTAGCACAGGTAGGCATTTCGCACTCACGGCTTCCATGAGAGAGGCAGGCACTCCGTCGCTTATGGGAATGGATACGTAAACCATGCTTTTGGCATAGTATTCTGCATTTTGTGAAGGGGTAAGCCAGCCTGTTATTTCGACCTTATCTCCTATCGACAATGCTTTTGCCAAGTCCGAAAATTCCTTTTCCCTGCCGCAACCTGCCACGACAAGTTTCCAATCCGCATACACAGGTTTGCGTACAAAGTTTGCGAATGCCTTGATTATGAACTCCACTCTGTAAAGTGGGGAATGAAGACGATTGGAATATATGATGTTTTGTTTTTCCGTCGGCTCGACGGGTGTTATTCCGAGGTTGGCAATCATGATGTCGCTGCCGGTCGGACAATACAGCCGCATTTGAGAAGCAAGATAATCGCTGCCTGCATTGTAATGTGTGGAATGCGAAAGAATGTAGCGTAACATTTTTCCGAATATGAAATTACGCTTCGGCATAAGCAGAACATCGCTGCCCACTCCGACGGCAAGAACGGGAATACGCCTTTTGTTTGCCAGCAAAGTAATGAAAGCCGTAAGGTTCAGTTGATACAATATGATAATATCGGGCTTGTAAGCAGTCAGTTCCCGCCTTGTTTGCACAAAAGCAGAGAAAAAATTTCTTATACCGAAGTTTATGTCTGCCGAAACCTCGGTATCGGAAAAGTAATCTCCCACAAGGCTTCTGAAATTTTGCAGGTTTATACTTTTCGGATTACCCGCTATAAATGCCCTATACCTTTTCATTCTTTTCGTCAAGCACTTCGTAAACGCTGTTGTTGCTTTTGAAAGTAGTAACCAAGTGCTTTATATTCTCCACTATTGCCATATCTCTGTTCTCTTGGTCGGAAGACAGAAGTTCCGCCAATTCGCTTATACTCTTTTCGACCTCCTGCGGATTTACATCTTCCTGCTTTGCAATGAATATCTTCTCATGATATGTCGGAAGGGTGTTCTCTTTCTTTGTCAGAAGCTCTTCCATGAGTTTTTCGCCGGGACGCAAGCCCGTGTATTTTATTTCAATATCCTTATCAGGTTCAAGCCCCGAAAGTTTTATCATTCTTTCGGCAAGGGAACGTATCTTTACCGCTTCACCCATATCGAAAAGGAATATCTCACCGCCTTTCCCCATGGTGGCAGCCTCCAAAACCAAACGGCTTGCCTCGGGAATTGTCATGAAATAACGAGTGATTTCGGGGTGAGTAACAGTTACGGGACCGCCTCGAAGAATTTGAGTCTTGAAACGAGGAATAACGCTTCCGTTCGAACCCAACACGTTTCCGAAGCGGGTGGTTATGAACTTGGTTACGCCACAAAAATTCAACTGCTGTATATACATCTCGGCATATCTCTTGCTTGCACCCATCACATTGGTTGGATTGACAGCCTTGTCTGTGGAAATCATTATGAACTTCTCCACTCCTGTCTCCAAAGCCGTATCCGCAATATTCTTTGTACCTATAATATTATTGTATGCCGCCTCATAAGGCGAACGCTCCATCATAGGAACATGCTTATATGCCGCAGCATGAAAAACGATTTGGGGTTTATACTTTGCGAACACCTCTTTCAAAACATTCTTATCGGTAACCGAAGCAATGATAATATTCTTATGGACGTTCGGATACTTATCCTCCAATTCGTTTTCTATGTTATAGAGCGGCGTCTCGGCAGAGTCCAACAATATGAGTTCGACAGGGAAATTTGTCAACTGCCTTACGATTTCACTTCCTATGCTTCCGGCAGCACCGCTTATCAAAATCCTTTTACCCGACAGCTCGCTGTTAATGAGATTGCTGTTGATTTTTATCTCTTTCCTGCCCAGAAGGTCTTCAATTCTTATTTCCTTAATCTGATTTTCGCTTAATTTACCGTCCGTCCAAGTGCTTATGGGTGGCACTGTAAGAACCTTTACCTTGTTTGCATGGCACAACTCGAAAATTTCGTTCTTTCTTTCCGTGCTTATCCTGTTCGTTGCAATGATAAGTTGGTCTATATCCTTGTATTTAATCAAAAACTCCTGCTTTTCCCTCGGATAAATCTTCTGACCCATTATCGTCTTTCCGCAAAGATTGGGATCATCGTCTATGAAACCCTTGATATAATATTTTCTCGAAGCACTCGCAAGGGTATTAGCCGTTGCCGTACCCGTCCTACCCGCACCGAAAATCACGACCTGTGTATTCAGTTCCGTATTTATACCCGCCTTGTACGCTTTCTCGAAAAGCCATCGCACAAACATACGAAACATGAACAATAGCACATAACTGATACAGGCATCTATCACGATAAGCTCTTTCGGAATATAATCCATGCCGACATTGAACTTATACACGGCATCGATTACAAAAAGTACAACCGTGGAAGAAAGCACCGCAAGAAGAATTCGCATCATATCGCTGAAAGAAGAGTATCTTATCACACTGCGATGAACATTGAACACTCTCAAAGCCGATATGAGAAAAATACTCGTAAGACAAATGAACCGCAAAGAATAAGCATCGAAAGGAAAATGAAACCATTGTTCTTTCACATCGAGAAGCAATCCCGATATGAAAACGGACAACACAACGATTACGGCATCTATCAAAGCGACAACCCATGCCGGAATATACCTGTCGGACATGAATTTATCTATCAATGCCAACATTTTATGATATAGGCGATTCATTTGCTTTTATGATTTGGTTTCAATGCGTTATACAGTATTTCAAGCGGATGCAAAGCCTCTCGCGAAGTAAAGTGCCTTATTTGTTCTCTGCAACTTGTACCGGGTGCGGCAACGATTGTTTCTTCCGGTGCATTCTTTATCGCAGGCACGAGAACACTCTCTGCAATCCTTTTGCTCATTTCGTAATGTCTTTTCTCGTATCCGTAACTTCCCGCCATGCCGCAACAACCCGTAGGAAGTACCTCAACTTTGTAATTTCTCGGCAAAGATAATATTTTTTCCATGCAGGCAGTGCCTATCAATGCCTTTTGCTGACAATGTCCGTGAAGGAGGATATGTTCTTCCTTGTCTGTGAATGACGAACTCTTTATTCTGTTTTCGTCTATTTCTTTTGCAATAAACTCATCGAAAAGATAGACATTACGATTCATCTCCTCCAACCCGTCGAACTCATTCGCCAAAACCGGATACTCATCTCTCAGACTCAATAATGCCGACGGCTCCAAGCCTACCAATGGACTATCCTTTGAAATAACAGACAGCAAGGCTTCTATATTCTTTCTTGCGATTTTCTTTGCTCTTTTGAGCATTCCTTTGCTTATCGCTATTCTTCCGCTTTCGCAGACAGGAGCTTTCTTTACCTTGTAGCCCAAAGCCGAAAACAATGCCACTGCTTTCTTTGCCACATTCGTATCTTGAAAACGGGAAAACTCGTCTATATATATGTATATGGTATGACCACCGGATTTCTCGACCCTTTCATTCGACCCTGTTTCCTGTTTAATCAGTTTATCGAAGTTGCAGCATCGAATTTTCGGCAACTTTCTTTCTTCCGCAAAGCCCATAACCGACTTCAACAAGCCTGATGTAAATCCGTTTGTAACAAAAAAATTATACACGGACGGCATTGCCGCAGCTATTCTCTGCATGCGTGGCAGGCTGTTCATCAACAATACACTCAAAGGGTAGCCGTGCTTATCGTAATAATGTTGCAAAGCCTCGCTTTTCAATTTACTTATATCCACATTGGACGAACATTCTCTCTTGCAAGCCTTGCACATCAGACAATCGTCCAATACCTGCTTCACCTCTCTGCTTTCCAAAGGGTCTTTCTCTTCGGAGAAAGAAAGCATTTCCCTTACTATGTTTGCCCTTGCCCGTGTACTCTCCTCTTCCCTGCCGCTGACCTTGAAAGTCGGACACATCAAACCTCCGATAAGACTGCTCTTCCTGCATTCTGCCGCACCGTTGCACTGTTCTGCCGCACACAACACACCTTGTTCCTTGGTGAAATCATAATACGTATGAAAATCTCCAAGCCTTGCCCCCTCATATCGCAGATTGACGTTCATTGCGGGGCTGTCAACTATCTTACCGGGGTTGAAAACGTTGTCGGAATCCCAAACATGCTTCATTTCTTTCATCAAACCATAAACCCTCTCACCATACATAAGAGGTATCCACTCGCCACGCAATCTTCCGTCCCCATGTTCCCCGCTCAGACTGCCGCCATACTCCTTCACCAATAATGCGGTATCGTATGCAAGCCTCCGAAACAACTCCACATCTTTCTTTTCTTTCAAATTCAATACAGGACGCAAGTGCAATTCCCCCGTTGCTATATGGGCATGATACACACAACTCAAACCGTACCCGTCAAGCATATCTTGGAATTCCCGAAGGTAATCCGGCAGCTTCTCCACAGCCACAGCCGTATCCTCCACCACCGATACCGGTTTCAAAGACCCCGGGACATTGGTCAACAAACCCAACCCTGCCTTTCGCAAACTCCAAACCCTCTTCGTATCCTCTCCATAAACAATGCTGTAATCGTATGCCTTGCCCCCGACTTTGAAATCTTCGACAAGAGCCTTTGCCTTCCTTTCCAATTCTTCCTTTTTTGCGGCTGCAAACTCGACAATCAACACTGCCTCGGGCTTGCCCTTTATAAAGAAAGTATTCTCCCTCTGTTCCAAATTCCTGTATGCCGCCTCTATGATGTTGTTATCCATCAATTCCACAGCCATAGGCTTATGTCGTAAAGCCGTCAGATTTCCCTTGAAACTGTCCTGCAAGGAGTTGAAATGCACACACACCAATGCCTTCTCTTTCGGAGGCAAAGGCAACAAGTTCAATTTGAACTCCGTGGCAAAAGCCAATGTTCCCTCGCTACCGCAATACAAGCGGGCAAGGTTCAGAGGAAAACCCTCCGTCAAAGTATCCAATGCATAACCGTTATTCCTTCTCGTAAGACTTTTATCGGGGAAAGCATCTTCAACCGTATTCTTTATTTCTCTGTCCGAATAGGTATCGAGTATGTACCTGTATATCCTGCCCTCCGCAGTATCCTTTTCAGCCTTTTTGCGGCACTCCCTTTCATCAATCTCTTTCAGCATGACTTCCTCTCCGTCCGCAAGAATTACCTTGGCCTCCAAAATATGCTCTCTCACACTACCATAAACCAAGGAATGCAGACCGCAAGAATTATTTCCCACCATGCCTCCTATGCAACAACGGTTTGCAGTTGAAGTTTCGGGAGCGAAAAACAAACCGTAAGGCTTCAAAAAGATATTCAAATCTTCCAACACGACACCCGGTTGCACCCGAACCCAATGTTCTTCCTTATTTACCTCGATAATATCCTTAAGATTTTTGCTCACATCGACCACTATACCCTCACCCACAACCTGACCGGCAAGAGACGTGCCGCCGGCACGAGGAATGAGAGATACATTGTTTCGCTTACAAAAATCCAAAAGCAACCTTATATCTTCCACATAGTCTTTGCATGGTACGAATACAGCCAAAGGCATCTGCCTGTATGCAGACGCATCGGTGGAATACAATATACGGCTTACCTCATCAAAGCGTAATTCACCTTTCAAGCGGGATTTCAAACTTTCCAAACCATCTTTCACCATCATCGCAGAACACTGAAAAAGAAGTGCAAAGATACGAAAAAATATTCCCGAGCCATAAACCTGCACGGATTTGCGATTTCGTTTCGGCGAAATGCCCGTTCAGCAAAACAAAACGCCGTTCCACGAAATTCTTTCGGCGAAAAAGACTATCTTTGCAATTCGTTCACATAGAAACAATAGGAAGATGGGTTTATTCAAATGGATAGGTGGAATTCTGGGTGTTGCTTTCGGAGGCGGCATATTCGGAGGTGTAATCGGCTTTGCGGTCGGTTCGCTTTTGGAAAGAATGGTTAAAAAGGAATATGTCGAAGGAGAACAACACGGAGACTTCATAATGGGTTTGCTGATTTTGACGGCAGCGGTGATAAAAGCCGACGGAAAAGTCATGAAAAGCGAATTGAACTTCGTGAAAGAGTTCTTCGCAAAGAACTTCGGCAGAGAGAATTTGCAAAACAAGTTGGATATTCTCCGCCAACTTTTGGACAAGAATATCGATGTTTATCAGGCTTGCGAGAAGATACGTACCGCTTTTCCCTACGCAACGAAGTTGCAACTGCTCCACTATCTTTTCGGCATAGCCGTTGCGGATACGGAATGTTCTCGAAGCGAAAGAGATTTGATAGAACGTATTGCCAACCTGATAGGCTTATCGACGGCGGACTATCGAAGCATCGAGGCTATGTATTTCGAGGTAACGGATTCGGCATACGTGATTTTGCAGGTGGATAAGAACGCCACCGATGAGGAAGTGAAGAAAGCCTATAAGCGTATGTGCATAAAATATCACCCCGACAAGGTTGCAAATCTCGGAGAAGATGCTCAGAGGGCAGCCAATGAAAAGTTCAAGGAAATAAACAACGCATACGAGAAAATCAAAAAGGAACGCCATATAAACTGATACCATGTTCACGGAATATTCCTTGTTTTGGCTTTTTCCGATATTGATTTCGGCAGCGGCAATAACTTATTTCGCATACTTTTTCAACCAAAATACTGCGTACTCCGCAAGACAAAGAAATACGCTTGCCGTTTTCCGTTTTCTATCCTTGTCGTTGATACTGTTTCTTCTGCTATCGCCTGTGGTCAAAACCTCCGTACACCGTAGCGAAAAGCCGATAGTGGTCATCGCACAAGACAATTCGTCATCGCTTATTCTCACCAAGGATTCTCTATACCACCGTTCGGATTACACGAACGAACTTCTGAAATTCGGAGAAAAGTTGAAGAAACATTTCGATGTAAGAATCAGAAAATTCGCCTCGCATAGTGAAGAAATAGATACGGAGAAAGAAAAGAGTCCTTTCCGATTTGACGGTGTCCAAACGGATATTGCAAGATGTCTGGAAGAGATACGCGACGAACACTCCGGACAAAACCTCTCGGCAATAGTGCTTGCCACGGACGGAATAAGCACCACGGGAGCAAATCCTCTGAATGTTTGCGAACGATTAAACATTCCGATTTTCACCGTGGCACTCGGCGACACCACCCTGCGGAGAGATCTTGCCGTAAGCAATGTACGCTGCAATAAAATCGCCTATATGGACGATGAGTTTCCAATAGAAATAACGATTAAGGCTCTCAAAGCCGATGGACAAAGCACGACATTGCAACTGTTTCATGATGGCAAAATATTGTTATCGAAACCTGTTTCCATAAATGGCGACAAGTACTCGCTGACCGTGCCGTTCAAGACTTCCTGTTCCAAAGCCGGAGTTCATAAATTCACGGTTAAACTCGCCGAATGCGAAAACGAAGCGAACCGAGCGAACAATGTGAGAGAGTTCTTCGTCGAAATATTGGACTCTCGTAGGAACATAGTGCTTTTGGCAGCCGTTCCGCACCCCGATGTATCCGCAATAAAGCAAAGCATCTCCAAGAACAAGAATTATAACATCGAATCTCAACTGTTCTCACGGCGAAACGAGCTGACAAGCACGCAAATCGATTTGTTGATTGCCCATCAGTTGCCATTCTCTGCCGAGAGTTATGATTATTTGAAAGCACTTCAAGCCAAGGGCATACCCATTTTGTATATTCTCGGTGCGAAAACAGACTTTTCTTTGTTCAACAGGCTCGATGCAGGCTTGGTCGTAACACCTTACAACAAGTCTTCGCAAGCCCAATCGCAGGCTTTATACAACACCAACTTCACTTTGTTCTCCCTTGGCAAAGCAGCCTGCGACATATTCGGCGATATGCCGCCATTGAATACGCCATTGGCACGCTTCAATGCTTCTCCTGCCACTCAGGCTTTGGCGTACCAATATGTAAACGGCGTTAAGACGGATTATCCCTTGCTGTGTTTCCATAATAATGCACAACAAAAAAGCGGCATAATCTGCGGAGAAAACATCTGGAAGTGGAGATTGCAGAACATGCTTTTGAATCAAAGCTGCGATGAAGCGGACGAGATAATGGCAAAGAGCATACAATACCTCGTAAGCAGTGCCGACAAAAGCCTGTTCAGGGTTAAGCATGATAATATCTTCAACCGCGGCAACGATGTTACCTTCGAAGCCGAACTATACAATCAATCATACCAATTAATCAACACTCCGGAAGTGCAAATCGCCATTCGCAACGAAAAAGGCATGGAATACAAACACACGTTTTCGAAAACGAACAACGCATACTTCCTAAACGCCGGCACGCTCGCCTCCGGCAGTTACACTTATCTCGCACAAACCACACTTTCAGGCGTAAGCCATAAGGCAACAGGCTCTTTCGTGGTTGCCGAAACGGAAGCAGAGGCTGTGAATCTCGTTGCAGACCACGGCATGTTGAACACACTGTCCCGAAAAACAGGAGCGAAGATGCTCTACGCCTCACAACTTGAAACCTTGGAGCAGTTACTTTTGCAAAACGACACAATCAAACCGGTAATCCACACAGAAGTGCATAACCAAAAACTCATTGAAAGTTTTTGGTACTGGATAGCAATCGTTCTTTGCCTCGGAGGCGAATGGTTCTTGCGGAAATACTGGGGAAGAATATAGCAATAAAAGTATATGTCGCCACTAAAAAAGCACCATCTGCAAAGGCTGAAAATAAAATTGCCGTTTCACTCGAATGAAACGGCAATTTTTTCTTGCGGAGTTTATTCCTCGTCTTTCGTTTGTTCTTCGTATGCTTTCAGCAGCTTGGATTGAACGTCCGCAGGCACTGCTTCATATTCGGCAAACTGCATGGAGTAAACAGCCCTGCCCGAAGTAATGGAGGACAATGCCGTGGAATAACGGTACATCTCCGCCAAAGGAACTTTTGCACGTATAACGGTGTTCATTCCCTCCGCATCCATGCCCGTAACCATCGCACGACGTGTCTGCAAATCCGTCATCACTCCGCCCATCAGTTCGGAAGGAACAAGAATTTCCATATCGTATATAGGTTCGAGTATTTTCGGAGCCGCATTGCGGAAAGCATCTTTGAAAGCATTGCGTCCGGCAAGTTTGAATGCCAACTCGTTGCTATCGACAGGGTGCATCTTTCCGTCAAACACATTGACAACAATGTCTCTTGCATACGAACCTGTCAAAGGTCCCTCTTCCATTTTCTCCATTATGCCTTTCAATATGGCAGGCATGAACCTTGCGTCGATGGCTCCTCCCACTATGCAGTTGTTGAACACCAATTTTCCGCCCCATGCCAAAACCGCTTCTTCGGTATTGCGTACAGGGTATTTCTTTTGCTGAGGCATATCCTCGTAATACGGTTCTATCATAAGGGAAACCTCTGCGAACTGACCTGCTCCGCCAGACTGTTTCTTATGCCGGTAAGAAGCCTCTGCACTCTTGGTTATGGTCTCTCTGTAAGGTATTTTCGGTGCCGATAATTCGGTAGGAATTTTATATACATTGTCCAAATACCATTTCAATGTATTGATATGATATTCTCCCATTCCTTTCACAAGAGTCTGTTTCAACTCCTTGTTCACCTCGACCCTCAATGAGCAATCATTGGAAGCGTATTCGTTGAGAGCAACGCCGAGTTTCTCCTCATCGGAAGCCTCGACGGCTTTTATGGCTGTTGTATATATAGGTTCCGGAAACTTAATGGGATTTAATCGGTCGCCCATGTTCTTCGCCGAGGTGAGAGTTGCGTTCGTCTTGACGTCTTTCAACTTCATTGTGGATACGATGTCCCCTGCTGCAGCCTTGTTTATCTTCACTCTGTTCTTACCCGAATTGACGAAAACCTGCGATACTCTTTCTCTGCCCTCGTTATCGGAATTCACGACATCCATTCCCTCCGTCAACTCACCGTTCATCACCTTCATGTAAGCGATATTTCCCACATGTGCTTCGTTTGCGGTTTTGAAAACGAAAAGAGTTGTGGGCGAAGCCTCATCGTATTTTATTTTTTCGCCTGAAACGAGAGTTTTTGTGTGAAGAGCCTCTGTCGGAGACGGCACATTGAAAGTTATGAACTCCAATAATCTACCCACACCTATGTTCTCTTTTGCCGATACGCATAAAACAGGGAACACATTCCTTGCAGCCATACCCAATCTCAAACCGCGTCTTACCTCATCTATCGCCAAATCTCCGTTATCGAAATATTTCTCCATCAAATCGTCCGAACCGGCTGCCGCATTCTCGACCAACGCCAACCTGAGTTGCTCCGCTTTCTCTTTTTCGCTATCGGGTATGGGTGAAATATCGGGTTTACCGCCTCCCTTGGGGTATTTGTACATCTTTTGCATTATCAAATCGATAAAGCAATCGAACCCCTGCCCCTGATTGACAGGATACTGCACTATCGTTATCTTGTCGCCGAAGAACTCTTTCAATTCCTTGATTTGTTCCTCGAAATCCGACTTCTCATGGTCGAGTTGGTTCATTGCGAACATCAAAGGAATTGCCATTCCCGCAGTATGACGGAACGCAATCTCCGTTCCGACCTCCACGCCTATTTGAGAATTTATCACAACCACCGCCGTTTCCACGACATTCAGTGCTGCGACTGCCTCTCCTTGGTAATCCGAATAACCGGGTACATCGATGATGTTAACCTTTTTATTGTTGTATTCGGCATACATAAGACTAGAGACCACAGAACCCTTCCTTTCGATTTCTATGTCTCTGTAATCCGATACCGTGTTGCCGTCTTCGACAACACCTCTTCTGCTTATGGCTTTTCCCTCGAAAGCCATGCTCTCCGCCAAAGTCGTTTTACCGGACTTTGCTCCGCCCAAAAGGGCAATGTTCTTGATTTCCGATGTGTGATAAATCTTCATATTTGCTCTGTTTTTAAGTTTGTAATAATATTATTTCATGCAAGCAAAGGTAAGTATATTTTCCCTTCCCTCCAAATTATTTTCCGAAAAATTCAATGCAGGCTCGATTTATCATTTCCGATATTCAAACAAACAGCACGTACTTTAAGGACAAATTCATGCCATCATACCGGACAACTCAGAGCAATAAAAACGATAGTCCGGTAAAAGCAACAAAGCCCTCCGCATTACATCGCAAAATCAACAAAACACTATTTCTTTATCCTTATTTTCTAAACAACGAAGCAAGAAAGCGAAATCGATAAGTCGGCGGAATTTTCATCCTGTTTCGGGCTTGTTTTCGACCGAAATACCGTCTGCTGAATGACAAAATCAAGTTCCATTGAAAAAAAACGCCGTTTTTTCTGAAGAAAACGAAGTCTTTTGACTCGAAAGACTTCGTTTTAGCACTGCTAACTCTTCGTTTTCTTGAAAAAAGACGGCGTTTTTCGACCGTCAAAACGCCGTCTTTTTCCGGTCGGTTTTCGATATGTTTGCAAGGTGTTGAAATACAATCTTTTGCTAAACCCTCAAATACTCGAAAAATTTCGAGTAAACTCCCTCCGGCGGAAAATTCGTGAGCTATGAAGTTAAAAGAATTGAAAATGGTTAATTTGCAATGCTT
>OCLL01000286.1_pt1 | contig 12051 bp, 9 predicted proteins | sample 1538931 | NCBI WGS metagenome assembly OCLL01 (sample SAMN03418270, study PRJEB22391) | human gut metagenome | biome: human-gut; feature: organic feature; material: feces | host: Homo sapiens | place: Tanzania | collected 2013-01 | reverse complement strand
CGTGGTCTCGTACCAAGCCCTGCAAGAACGTGACAGCATCCATCATCGGCCGCAACCTGTTCTTCTTCTACAAGGACGCACCTTGCGACCCTGATGTCTCAGCAGGTACAGGCAACGGCTGGCAGGGCATCGACATGTTCGCCCTCCCTACCTCACGCAGCTTCGGTCTGAACCTTAAACTCAACTTCTAAAAATTTCCAAGACAATGAAAAATATTTTAAAATATTCAGTAGCGGCCTTGTTCGGACTCGGAATCGTAGCCTGCACAGGCGACTTCGAGAAGATGAACACCAGCGACGTGCAGGTGAACCCGGGCGATCTTCCTCTCTCATCCCAGTGCGCTGAGCCGATGCAGTACTGCTACCCTCCTCAGCAGAACATGTTCCAGTTCTGGACAAACCTCACCGTGGATTTCTACAGCGGTTACTTCATGACCCCTAACGGAAACTTCACCAACGGTGACATGGGCGAGAACAGAGGACACTCGGGCGGTATGTACGAGAACCACTACCTCCACGTGTTCAACAACACAAGGCGACTGATCGCCACCCTTGACGGCAAGAACCAGCCAGCCCTCGCCGGCGTGATGAGAATCGTACAGGCCTACAGCCTTATGATGACCACCGACGTGTACGGCCCTCTCGCCCACAGCTCCATCCTGTCCGGTGAGTATGAGTCATACTTCCCGTTTGACAGCCAGCAGCAGCTCTACCAGACAATGCTTGACGACACTCAGAAGGCATTGGATGCCTTCAACAAGCCTACGGATGACGAAAAGGCCGGACTCGGCACATTCGACATCTGGTGCGGCGGCGACTTCGAGATGTGGAAGAAGGTGGCAACCTGATGCCGTAGTAGCCGGTTCTGAGTGTCGTTCGCCAAGGCGGCAGCGGGCAACACCCTCGCCAACGGCGGCAAGGACATCATGATCGACAAGAGTCTAGAGAACGAGCTTTGGCTTATGTTCGCTTGGGGAGACTGCGGATTCAACGCCAACCTCGTGACATTGATGTCAGGTCTCAAGGATCCTCGCCAGCCTCTGTACATGGCGAAGAACCAGGACAAGTTCACCACCTCCGACGGAAAGGAAGTCGCGAAGGGAACCGGCTACTACGGCATCAGGTTCGCCAGCGGTCTGCCAGGCAAGCCGAACAACTGGGGCAAGCTCTCCGGTTGGGTAGACGGCAACAACAGCAAGGGCATCTACAGCGCTCCGCTTCCGATCTTCAAGCAGGCCGAGTCCTACTTCCTCCTCGCCGAGGCCGCCCTCAGGGGCTGGACATCCGGCGACGTGAAGTCCCTCTACGAGGAAGGCATCAGAACCTCGATGGCGAATGAGCTTGCCTACAAGGGCAAGTACGCCGAGATCGCGGAATATGCGAAAGGCGCTGTCGAGAAGTACATCAGCGGAAGCGACACGCAGATTGATTTCGTCGATCCTTTCGATCCGAAACTCAACACCAAAGCCCTCAACAAGCTGGGCGTGAAGTGGGACAACAATGCCTCCAACGAGGACAAGCTCGCCCGCATCATGACCCAGAAGTACATCGCGCTCTTCCCTCTCTCAACCGAGGCCTGGGCCGAGCAGAGGCGTACCGGCTATCCGGTTCTCTTCCCTGCCTACGTCAACGAGAGCAACGGAGCCGTCACCACAGAGGAAGGCGTACGCCGCCAGATCTACAGCAGCAATGCCGGTGACACCAACGCCGAGGGTCTCAAGACCGGTATCGAGCTCCTCAACAAGGAGAACTCCAGCAAGACCGGCCACTCCGGCGACCAGGGCGGAACCCGCGTATGGTGGGACAACGCCGCCAAGGGTAACTTCTAACGAAGTCCGCGTGGCAGACAACTAATTTGCCAGCCAACACAATAAAAGAACTCGTGGTACTGAATCCGGTACCACGAGTTTTTTTAAGCCCAAATCCAAGGGATTAGGTGTCACACCAGAGCGGACCGCCCGACGGTCAGGCGGTTATTTAACCAGGCTGGATTATGCGACAGTCAACAAAAACGTTTGCGCAACAAGCTGTAAATCAAAATGTTCGCATTATTGCACATCATATTTGCAAATTAGAATTATTATCAATATCATTGTAACCGGAACCAACAGACAGAGGATTCTTTCGACAAGGCTACATCCTTTCATAAGCATCCCATCATCATACGAACTGAAGTGCAACATAAGAAACCCTTGAACGCATGAGTACATTCAATAGTTTTGATGCAGACTCCAGGAGTTGGTGTAGCATGCACCACTGTATCCCCTGACCTTCGTGCCACCCTTGTCCGGTTGGCATATGCGGCCTTGACAGCATTCCTTTTCACGCTGTCCGCTCCGGCCTTCTCATCCGTGCCGCAGGACAGTCTGCGGATTCCTATCGTCTATGGAAAGATAACCGACTCCTCCGACGGTCACTCCCTGGCTTTCGCCTCCGTCACACACATCGTGTCCGGAGTCTCCAATGTAAGCAACTCCGAGGGTTTCTTCTCGCTGAAGCTTCCGATGGAAGTCTTGCCCGAGGATGAGATCAGGGTAAGTTTTCTTGGCTATGTGACCGCAACCTTGCGCGTAGAGGATTTCTCGGAATCCAGTCCGGACAAACCGTATGGAATCCAGCTTCCACCGGTCTCGTTCACTCTGGATCCCGCCGTCATCAGGTCAATCGATCCTTTGGATCTTTTTAATGAGGCTTATGACAAGGTGAAAGACAACTATCCGTCCGTCACCACCGGCATGACTGCGTTCTACAGGGAGATTATCCGACGGCAGAGCGGCAGGTATCTGACCTTGAGCGAGGCTGTGATCGACATCAACAAGGCGTCCTACACTTCTTTTCAGAGCGACAGGGCAAGGATATTCAAAGGCCGCGCCAGCACTGATTACAGAGCCGCAGACAGCATCCTCATCCGCTTCCGAGGTGGAGTGGTGGCCGCTCTTGACATGGACAATGTGAAGAATCCGTTCGCGGGAGTCTGGCTCAGAGAAGTGGAACGACATTACAGGTTCGCAATGGGCGAACCGGTGTTGAGGGATGGCCTGTTCTTCTACGTGGTCACGTTCACCCAGATCGACGGCTCGGAGGAGATCCTCTATTCCGGACGGCTGTACATCGAGAGCGGGAGTCTTGCGATAGGCAGGATCGAACTCTCCCTGAATGTCAAGGGACGGGAGGAGAAGGCGGCAGGGATAATGGTCGTCAAGAGGCCTCCGGACACGAGGTTCTACATCACCAAGGCTGACTACGCCGTCAACTACAAACGATTCGGGGACACATGGTACTATGACTACAGCCTGATGAGGATCAACCTCTCGTCCAGAAAGGGAAAGTCCTTTTTCCGCAACAACTACGTCATCACCGGCGAGATGGCCGTCACCGCCCACAACGAGGCTCCCGCGCGGATAGGCGCGATCTCCTCCGAGCCGTCGATCTGGAGAGGATCCGTTTCAAGGACTTCCTCTCCGAGAAGGTCGGCGACTTCCGGGACGACGACTTCTGGGGTGACTACAACGTCATCGAGCCGGACAAGTCCATCGATGCCGTCATCCGCCGCATAATCCGTCGGCTTGAACGCCGAGGAACACATTGAAACTGAACATACCAATCAACTCAAACCCATTTAATTCAACTATGCCTATGACCACAAGAATCCTCAGGCAACCTTCAAGGCTTCAGAACGACCTTGAGACATCTGTGATCTACCAGAACCCTGGTTGGCCAAAGGTGGCCGGTCAGGCTCCTAAGACGGTCAAGTGACACGGAAGCGTGGCTAATAACTGATTTACTATCAAGATAATAAAAGAACTCGTGGTACTGAATCCGGCACCACGAGTTTGTTTTTATGGCTAATAATCAAGGCATTAAGCGCCACGCTTTGAACAGGAGGCGCACCAGATGACACGCCGCTTCCTAAAACAGGAATTCCAGCTTCTCCGGGAGGCGGGTGTAGTCATCGATCTTTATGTAGTCCATGCCGCCGAGACGGATCTGGCTGTCGTTTCCGCCATCGAGGAAATCATCACCGACAAAGAGAATCTGATCAAACGAGTAGCCTTGCTCGGCGGCATAACGCAGCACAGCGTCGAATTTGTTATACCTCTTAGGCGTGATATCGAACGACGTCGTGCCACCGATGAACACGGAATAATCCTTGAATATCTCCTTGACCTCCGGGAACATGGCACGCCTGCGGATTTTATCCGGATCGAACGACAATTTGTCCGCCTTGTCCGCCTTGGTTCCGAGAAGGCCAAAAGTCACCATACCAGACTCATGGAACTCAAGAGGATCACCCTTGTAGTCCGTGTAGCCATATTTCTTTCTGAGATAGTCGCAGTTCTTCTGGAAGAACTTTCTGTCTATCGGAGCCTTCTCTTCCATCACCATCTTAAACTTGCCGTCGACAATGCGGCTCTCCTCCATACCATAGTTACCAAGTATTGTGATTGGATATTCACCCATCTGCTTGTAGATCCTCGCACAGTTCCCGCCTCCTGCCATTATGATTTCATAGCGCTTGGCCAGCGTGTCAAGAACCGCCCTGTTGGCTGCGGTCAACGGGGTCTTGTGCTGCGTGAGTGTTCCGTCCAGATCAAAGCAGATCAGCTTCTTCTCCTGTTTCCACCTCAACTCGCGGATGGAGTCCATCAGGCGTTTCATGCCCTGCGGCTGGTCGGTGGAGACGTAGGTGACACCGTGCCTCATCGCGAAGTCCGCAAGATCGTAACTGTTCACCGGCCAGAGAACCGTCTGAAGGCCTGCGGCGCGCACGTCATCCAGATAATGAGCGGCGTTGATCACCACATTATAATTATAGGATACTCCGGCATAGCCACGATCCTTGAGTTCCTTCACCGAATATGTCTTCCTCGACGTGATAGGAACCACCTCAGCACCCGGGTGAAGGCGCACAATCTCGTCGCAAAGATGCTCGCTGAAAGAGATGAAGCACATCTGGTCGTACATATTCATCTCATCACAGAGGGCGATGACCTCCTCCGCCAGCCGGGTCTCCCTCGCCGGGGTCGGGTGGGACTTGAGTTCCAGAAAAAGCTTCAATGCCGGAGTGCGCTTCGCCTGGGTGAAATATTCCCTCAATGAAGGAATATGGTCGCCGTTCGGGAGGACGCATCTTTTGACGGTGTCGTAGTCAAGTTTCTGAATATCCTTGTACTTCGTCCCGGGGACCATCGGGCCGTGCATGATCACGAGCGAGTCGTCAGTCGTAAGGTGCACATCCAGCTCGACGCTCTCCACACCGAGTTTCTGAGCGCCGGCGAGGCTGGTCAAAGTGTTTTCAAAAGAGCCCGGGTGGGCATAGAAGCCCCTGTGGGACATAATTTTGGTCTGCGCCGGAAGCATCGCGGCGCAAAGCAGTGACAGCACTGCGGTAAGCATGATTCTTTTCATAGTCCAAATTTACGAAAAATTGGCGTATGTTAGGAACTTGTCCTGGAGAAGTTTTTCACTTCAAAGAATGAGTCCACTTGAAAAAGTCTTTTTTTTGAAAAAATATGCCACACAGGTACTTCCAACGGGGGTAAAAAGTGGCGAATGGTACTTTTTCAAGTGGACTCAAGAATAGTTCGAACAAATCAAAACAGCTTCTCAGATTTGACAATGATTTCAATGATTGCTATCTTTGCCCCATGAAGGTTCTTTGGATCGGTTTTGATGCCAAGGATCAAAAGGGAATCCGGTGCGAATCCGGGACAGTACCCGCTGCTGTGAGTTCCGCCTGACATTTTGAGTGTCAGGGGCGGCTGTCCTTAAAAACAGCCCGAAGAATGACGCGGCTTTCTTATGCCACTGGCAGGACGCTGAATATTCAGTTGTCCACAACCGGGAAGGCGCCGCGTCAGGAACAAGTCAGAAGACCTGCCTTCATAGAACTTTACGGCATTGCCTGCGGGATCACGGGCGGCTGCCGCACATGAATTTATGAAACGAATATACCGTCTCATAGTCTCGGTCTGCCTCCTGGGATGCGGGCTGGTGGCTTTTGCACAGACTTCCGGTGACACGACTTCTGTCCACCGGAAAGATGCGCCTTTGGACAGTGTCCAAGTGATCAAGGAGGCCGTGATCATCGGCGCTCCGGCAGAATACAAATACCGAGAGGTGATCCCGGCACAAACCCTTAAGGAAGAGGAACTCCAAAGATTGAACAGTTTCTCGGTCGCGGACGCGATCAGATATTTCTCCGGAGTCCAGCTGAAAGACTACGGCGGGGTCGGCGGACTGAAGACCGTGAACATCCGCTCAATGGGCACGAACCATATGGCTGTGTTCTATGACGGAATCCAGCTCGGCAACGCCCAGAACGGACAGGTGGACCTGGGACGTTTCTCTCTCGATGACGTGGAGGAGATTTCGCTCTACAACGGCCAGAAAAGCGACATCTTCCAGTCAGCCAAGGACTTCGGGGCCTCGGGAACGATCTACATCACGACCCGGAGGCCGCGGTTCGAGAATGGTCGGAACGCGAACTTCAAGGCCACGATGAAGACCGGATCATTCGGCCTCATCAATCCGTCCATCCGCAGCGAGTACAAGATTTCGGATGCCGTAAGCGCCTCATTCAGCGGAGAATGGGTCAACGCCACCGGCAAGTACAAGTTCCGTTACCGCATGCGTAACTCATTGGGAGAGATCGCCTACGACACGACCGCTGTCCGGCACAACGGCGACATCAACGCCACCAGGCTTGAAGCCGCGCTACACGGAACGCTCGACGAAGGGCGGTGGACCGTCCGGGCATATTCATACAACTCGGAGAGGGGCATTCCGGGTGCCATCGTGAACAACGTGTTCCGCAACGGCGAGAGGCTTTGGGACACAAACTCGTTCATCCAAGGCTCTTTCACGAACAAGTGGAGCCCGAAGTTCAGATCCCTGATCAACGCCAAATACGCCGCCGACTACACACATTACGAGAATCAGGACGCGAAACTGATCCAGACGAAGAACACCTACCGACAGAAGGAGTTGTACGCTTCCTGCGCGAACCTCTATAATATAATGGAGAACTGGGAGGTGTCCCTCGCATACGATTTCCAGTGGAACACCCTGGACGCGAAATTCTACATGCCGACGGAAAGCGACGGCACATTCCCCTACCCTACCCGCTACACGCAGATGGCCGCGCTGGCGACAGCATTCGAATGGGGCAGGATCAAAGGCCAGGCCAGCGTTCTGGGTTATTTCGTGCACGAGAAGGTGAAGCGTTTCGAGGCCAGGCCGGACAAGGCGGTCGTCACACCGGCTTTCTTCCTGTCCTACAAGCCGTTCCACAGACAGGACCTGTCAGTGCGCGCGTTCTACAAGCGGATGTTCAGGATGCCGACGTTCAACGACCTCTACTACACGGATATGGGCAATGCCTTCCTGAAGCCTGAATACGCCGAGCAGTTCAACATCGGACTGAAATACACCAAGAATTTTATGAATATGCCCGCTCTGCGCACTGTCGACGCTTCCGTGGACGCCTACTACAACCACATCACGGACAAGATCATAGCCTACCCGAAAGGTCAGCAGTTCCGTTGGACGATGCTCAATCTCGGAGAGGTGGACATCAAGGGGGTTGACATCGCCCTGAACTCGGCCTGGGCTTTCGGCGAGGTGGAGGCCACGGCCAGACTCCAGTACACTTACCAGGAGGCGATAGATGTCACGGATTCCGCAGACACATATTACCGGGACCAGATCCCGTATATTCCTTGGCACAGTGGTTCGGCCGTGCTGTCGCTCTTCTACAAGGGCTGGGGACTGAACTACAGTTTCATCTACACCGGCGAGCGCTACAACCAGCAGGAGAACATCCCAAGGAACCACACCCAGCCGTGGTACACCAGCGACCTCTCAGTGCAGAAGTCCTTCGCCATCCGCACCCGCACCCTCAAACTAACCGCCGAGATCAACAACCTCTTCGGCCAGGACTACGACGTGGTGCTGAACTACCCGATGCCGAAGACGAACTGTCGGTTTGTCACGAGTTTTAATTTTTAAATCAATATGTTATGAGACACACAAACAAAATCATCAAAGCCTTGGCCATCGTCCTGTTTTTCGGGGTGGCCATCTGCGGCTGCCGCAAGGAAGAGACCATCGTTCCTCCAGTGTACGGCCCACTCGGATTCCAGACAGATCCCGATGCGGATCCGATAGGAATGTACGTCCTCAATGAGGGCAATATGGGCAGCAACAAGGCTGACATCGACTTTCTCGACTACCGCGAGGCCTCCTATGCCTGCGGAATCTACGCAGAAAAGAATCCGACGGTTGTCAAAGGATTGGGAGACACCGGCAACGATCTCCAAATCTATGACGGAAGGTTGTTCGCCGTCATCAACGGTTCGCACAAGGTGGAGGTGATGGATGCCTACACAGCAAAGAGAATCACCCAGATCGACATCGCGAACTGCAGGTACATTGCGTTCAAGGACAACTACGCATACGTAACCGCCTACGTTGGTTCTGACGCTGAGTTCTCCGCTGACCGCAAAGGATCTGTCTTCAAAGTCAACCTTGACACGTACAAGATTGAGGGTGAGACACAGGTCGGATACCAGCCTGAAGAGATTGCCATCATCGGGAACAACGTCTATGTGGCCAATTCAGGTGGCCACAGGGCTCCGAATTATGACTCAACCGTCTCTGTCATAGACCTGGATTCGATGAAAGAGGTTTACAAGATTGATGTCGCGATCAACCTCTGCCACATCAAGGCTGACTCCAAAGGCAATCTATGGGTGTCATCCAACGGCAATTATGTTGATGTCGCCTCGAATCTGTACCGTCTGGAAAAAGACGGGGCACAGTACAAAGTCGCTGAGACGATGAATATTCCCGTGTCCAATATGGCAATAGCCAATGACTCTCTCTACATCTACAGCAGCGAGTACAACTACGTCACCTCCAGCAGCACAATCAGTTACGCCATCGTCGATGCGGCACGTGCCAGCGTCGTCTCCAGAAAGATCATCACTGACGGAACCGAAAGCCAGATCGTGTCACCTTACGGAATCGCGGTTCATCCGACAAACGGTGACATATACATCACCGACGCAAAGAACTACACCTCCAGCGGCACTCTATATTGCTATTCCAAGTCCGGCGCTCAGAAATGGAGTGCGACCACCGGAGATATTCCGGGACATTTCGCTTTCCTGCCACGGGAGAAATAATCTCCCACAACCGCCAAACGACAATTTCGGGGTAACCATATTCGTGTTGACTAACTTTTCAGCCCATCACGCTTCCCTCTCTCAACCGAGGCCTGGGCCGAGCAGAGGCGTACCGGCTATCCGGTTCTCTTCCCTGCCTACGTCAACGAGAGCAACGGAGCCGTCACCACAGAGGAAGGCGTACGCCGCCAGATCTACAGCAGCAATGCCGGTGACACCAACGCCGAGGGTCTCAAGACCGGTATCGAGCTCCTCAACAAGGAGAACTCCAGCAAGACCGGCCACTCCGGCGACCAGGGCGGAACCCGCGTATGGTGGGACAACGCCGACAAGGGGAATTTCTAAGATATTCACGAATATACCAACGAAGGGACCGGCCGATCGACCGGTCCCTTTTCTGTCCCCGACCACTTCTCCGCGAAGATCTTTCCTTCAGACTCATTATAAACTTTGCCATTTGTCGCCGAAATGAAAAAACGGCCCTGAAAGCGTCCGTACAACGGTTGTTGAAATCATTGTGGAAAATTTTGGAAATAGGTGGAATAAAATGGAAAAATATTCCTAACTTTGTAACCAAGCGTGAAAGACGAAAACTTATGATCACATTCATCGGAGAATATTCAGGCAAGATCGACGACAAAGGGAGAGTGGTTTTTCCTTCGCCGTTCAAGTCGTTGATGCCATCCGAGGGCGATCAGAGGTTTGTCATAAAGAAAGACATCTTCGAGGATTGCCTTGAGATGTACACCTTTGAGGAGTGGGAGCGCCAGTCCGAGGAGGTCAAGTCAAAGCTCAATTTCTTTAATCGTGCTCACGCCGCTTTCTGGAGGGAGTACATGCGCGACCGCGCGATCGTCGAACCGGACGCCAAGCTCGGACGCATCTCCATCCCCAAGAAGCTTTTGGAGTCAATTGGTGTAACGAAAGAGGTAGTCTTCTCGGGCAACGATTACAAGATCGAGATCTGGGCCAAGGAGAGATTCGAGGCCAGCGGAATCTCAAACGAAGAATTCTTGAATATTGCCGGACAGCTGTCTCAGGAGAGATAGGAGGGTCACGCGATGTCAGAATACCATACACCAGTGATGCTTGACGAGAGCATTTCCGCCCTTGTCACCAATCCGTCAGGAACATACGCCGATGTCACATTCGGGGGCGGTGGTCACACCGCCGAACTACTTTCACGCTTAAATGAAGACGGTCACGTCATCGCCTTCGATCGTGACAGCGACGCGATCAATAACAGGATAGACGACCCTCGCTTGACTATGGTGCGGGCCGATTTCCGGTTCATACACAATTTCGTGCTGAACGAGACGCACGAGACCGAAGACCAGACCCTTAAAGAAAAACTCACAGGCGGCCTGGACGGCATCCTCGCCGACCTCGGAGTGTCATCCCACCAGTTCGACACGGCGGAGAGAGGATTCTCCTTCCGCTACGACGCACCATTGGACATGAGGATGAACCGCGAGGGCGGAAAGACGGCCGCGGACGTGGTCAATGAATATTCAGGAGAGGATCTCGAAAGGATTCTCCGCATCTACGGAGAGGTGGACAACGCCCGCAAGGTCGCCCAGCTGATCACTTCTGCAAGGGACAGAAATCCGATCGGCACCACCGGCGAGCTCGATGAGGCCATCAAGGCCGCCCTTCCGAAATTCGCTGAGCACAAGTACCTTGCGAAGGTCTATCAGGCTCTCAGGATCGAGGTGAACCACGAGATGCGATCTCTGGAGAAATTCCTCGAAGGCGCGGCCGACACCCTCAGACCTGGCGGAAGGCTGGTAGTGATCACCTACCACTCCCTTGAGGACCGGATGGTGAAGAACTTCATCAAGACCGGAAGGGCCGACGGCAGGGAGGAAAAGGACATATTCGGGAATATTCATGCGCCCCTCAAGGCAGTGAACCGCAAACCGATCCTGCCTCAAGAGGAAGAGATAGCCTCAAACACGAGGGCAAGGAGCGCGAAGCTGAGGATCGCCGAGAAAATTGAAGACGGAGGGAACAGGCCATGACGGAATTGAGGAAATGGAAATTCTCCGACATCTGGGCGTGGCTCAAGAACGCTGCCCTGGCGACACTTAAGGGAGAATTGCTGCTGAGGTTGCATGTCAGCCGCTATTTCATCCACATCATCTACACGTTCTTCCTTTTCTGGGTCAGCATCTGGCTGAGTCTCAGGATCGAGAAGACCTTGACCAGGGTGGAGGACAACAGGAAGGTCCTTGCCGACATGGAGATTTACCACGCTCAGAAGACCGTCGAGCTTGCGGGTCTTTCAAGGATGAGCAAGGTCCAGGCTATGCTGGAGGAATCAGGCTCGAAGTTGACAATGCCGGAGAAACCGGCTGACAGGTTAAACGAATAACGGCGATGGCTGCACCAAAACAGAACACGACAAAGAAAGAGCAGGACAGGATCGGTCTGATTCTGTACTGCTTCTACATCTTTTTGCTGTTCGTCGGCCTGGCCGTGTTCGGCAGGATGCTCTACATCATGTTTGTCTGGGAGCCCGACAAGGATTTGGTCAGATACTTCGTTCCTCAAAGCACAAGGAGCCTCATAGAGCCAAAGCGAGGTGCGATCATCGGCTGCGACGGGAAGCTGCTGGCCCTGTCAACTCCGATGTACGATCTTTACATGGACTGTACCGTGCTCAAGAAGGATTTCATGAGCGAGAAGGATCCACGGAAGGCGGACAGCCTTGAGAACGACTGGCTGGGCAAGGCGCGGAGATTCACGTCCGGCCTCTCCGCCGAGACAGGAATCAACGCCGACGAGTACTACAGGATGATCGTCAAAGGCAGAAACGAGAGGAAACGGTACATGAAGCTTCTCACAAACCTTGACAGAGGGAC
>OCLL01000285.1_pt1 | contig 12076 bp, 6 predicted proteins | sample 1538931 | NCBI WGS metagenome assembly OCLL01 (sample SAMN03418270, study PRJEB22391) | human gut metagenome | biome: human-gut; feature: organic feature; material: feces | host: Homo sapiens | place: Tanzania | collected 2013-01 | reverse complement strand
GTGGGAGAGTAGGTAACCGCCCCCTACGGAGAGCGACAGAGCAATCTGCCGCTCTCTTTTTTTATACCCAAACGTGAGAAATTGGCGATTTGATTAATCGGAGCACTTGGAGCTCTTGGAACTCTCAGAGCACTCAGAGCACTCGGAGCACTCGGAACTCTCGGAACTCTCAGATAATTTCGAATTATCGAGGTTTTCGGGATTTTGGATTGGCTACTTGTTGGCTCGTTGACCTGTTGGCTTGTGGACTTTTTCCGGGGTTTTCGTTGCGAAATTTGGAGTTTTCATTGCGAAAATTGAAAAAAAATACTAATTCTTTAGAATTGTAGAAAATTTTCCATAATAAATTGTGCGTATAGGAAAATATTTGATTAATTTTGCAGTTGAAAAGGTAGGAAATATCAAATACAACTTATTATAACTTTAACTAACAACTTAAATTTCATCTAAACATGGCATTTGACAAGAAAGTTTTAGAGAAATACGGAATCACCGGTTCTACCGAAGTTCTGTATAATCCTTCTTACGAAGTTTTGTTCAACGAAGAGACAAAGCCAGGTCTTGAAGGTTTTGATAAAGGTCAGGAAACTGAGCTTGGTGCAATCAACGTAATGACTGGTGTTTACACCGGCCGTTCTCCAAAAGACAAATTCATCGTTGATGATGCTACTTCACACGACACTGTATGGTGGACAAGCGATGAATACAAGAACGACAACAAACCAGTAAGCGAAGCTACTTGGGCTGCTGTTAAGGAAATCGCTAAGAAAGAACTTTCTAACAAGAAGCTCTATGTTGTAGATGGTTTCTGCGGCACTCACAAGGACACTCGTATGAAAGTTCGCTTCATCATGGAAGTAGCATGGCAAGCACACTTCGTGACCAACATGTTTATCCGTCCTCAGACTGAAGCTGACTTCGAACAAGAACCTGACTTCATCGTTTACAACGCAAGCAAGGCTAAAGTTGAAAACTACAAGGAACTTGGTTTGAACAGCGAAACTGCTGTTGTGTTCAACGTAACCAGCAAGGAACAAGTTATCATCAACACTTGGTACGGTGGTGAAATGAAGAAGGGTATGTTCTCTATGATGAACTACTTCCTCCCATTGAAGGGTATCGCTGCTATGCACTGCTCTGCTAACACCGACCTCAACGGCGAAAACACCGCTATCTTCTTCGGTCTTTCTGGTACTGGTAAGACCACTCTTTCAACCGATCCTAAGCGTCGCCTTATCGGTGATGACGAACACGGTTGGGACGATAAAGGTGTGTTCAACTTCGAAGGTGGCTGCTACGCTAAGGTTATCAACCTCGACGCTGAAGCTGAACCAGACATCTACGGTGCTATCACTCGCGACGCACTTCTCGAAAACGTTACAGTTGACGAAAACGGTAAGATTGACTTCGCTGACAAGAGCGTGACTGAAAACACTCGTGTAAGCTACCCAATCTACCACATCAAGAATATCCAACGCCCAGCTTCTCAAGGTCCTGCTGCTAAGCAAGTGATCTTCCTCAGTGCTGACGCATTCGGTGTTCTTCCTCCAGTGTCTATCCTCAGCTCAGAACAAACTAAGTACTACTTCCTCTCTGGCTTCACCGCTAAGTTGGCAGGTACTGAACGTGGTATCACTGAACCTACTCCAACCTTCTCTGCTTGCTTCGGTCAGGCGTTCCTCGAACTCCACCCAACCAAGTATGCTGAAGAATTGGTTAAGCGTATGGAAATGAGCGGTGCTAAGGCATACCTCGTGAACACTGGCTGGAACGGTACTGGCAAGCGTATCTCTATCCGCGACACTCGTGGTATCATCGACGCTATCCTCAACGGCGCTATCGACAAGGCTCCAACTAAGGTTATCCCATTCTTCGATTTCGTTGTTCCTACCGAACTCGAAGGTGTTGCTACCAACATTCTCGACCCACGCGACACTTACGCTGACGCTTCACAATGGGAAGAAAAGGCTAAAGACCTCGCTGCTCGCTTCATCAAGAACTTCGCTAAGTACGAAAGCAATGAAGCTGGTAAGGCTCTCGTAGCTGCTGGTCCAAAGCTCTAATCAATTTGATATAACACATATCAATAGAATATGACCATTCAGGTCGGGCACCCTCACGAGTGCCCGACCTTTTTTTTGTGCGCCTCCCCTGAGGAAGTCAACGGGTCAACAGGTCAACGAGTCAACGAGTCAACAAGTTTGTGTCCGATAGGTCGTATAAGCCCGATTCGTCCGATGCCGCCAAATGCAAAAGCCCCCTTGCGCCAAAATTTGCGCTAGTTGTAGCATATATCAATCATAATTTCAGTTAGATACAATTTTACAGACCAAAAGAACCATCCCTTTGGTTTGTTTTTTGGGGGTTTGGTTTGGGTTATAATAAAAAGTGGAGTGGGAGTTGCGTATTTTAAGAAATTAAGTTACTTTTGTGATAGTTTTTTTAGATGATTCAATTTTGTTTGGATTGTTGTTGAAATGCTAATTGGAGGGTATAACAATTGTGTAACAGCATTTTCGGCGCGTTTACTTCCTCTTATTTTTTTAATCAAAATTCATTTTTTCACTACACCTATTGACTAATTGAATGAGCGCTGAGTTCGGTTTCTTGATAGGAAATTTTTGCTTATGAGAAAATTTCTACTCCTTTGTGTGGCTTTCACAATGTCGCTTGGTATTCAATCGCAAGCGTTGAAAAAAGCTGTTGAAGTAACTACTCCTGGCACTTTGCTTGAACTTCTCGGTGATGATGCCGCCTCAGTTACCGACCTCACCATCTCTGGTAAAATCAATTCTACCGACTTAAACGCATTTATGAAAACTCCGCTTATCGAAGTAATCGATATGCTGAATGCTGAAATCGTGGGCAGCGACGGTGTGGCTACCAACACCATTCCAAGCTACTCAATGTCGTACACCAGCACTTTGAAAAAGTTTGTGCTTCCTAAGGGCACTACCACTATCGGCAACAACGGCTTCTACAAGTGTGAAAAGCTCGAAGAAGTGGTGGCTAACGAAGGTCTGTTGAAAATCAATTCAAGAGCGTTTATGAGCTGCTATGCGTTGAGCAAATTCAACTTCCCCTCAACTCTCCAATCTATCGGCACATCAGCATTCTACAAGTCGGCTCTTACCGAATTTGTTGCACCTGCAGGTCTTACCACACTTGGCGACGACGTGTTCTACGCTTCAAAGCTCACCAAGGTGTCGCTTAACGCTGCGCTCGCCACTATGGGTAAAGGTTTGTTTGCTGGTTGCACAGCGCTCCAGACCATCGCTGTTGACCCAGAAAACAAAGCATTCACAGTGCAAGACGGCGTGCTTTTCAGTGCCGACATCACCACTCTTTACGCTTATCCACAAGCCGACACCCGCAAAAGCTACGCTACTCCTTCTAAAGTGACCGTGATCAAGGGTTCTGCTTTCGACTGCGCTGAAAAGCTTGAGGAACTCCGCATCAACGAGGGCGTGGAAGCTATCACCAACAGCATGTGCTACGGCGACAAGGGCCTCTTGAAGCTCTATCTCCCTTCAACTGTTAAGACTATTGACGTGGGCGCATTCGACGCTTGCTCTAACCTCGCCGAGTTCCACATCCGTGCCGTGACACCTCCAGTGGCTGAAACTGGCGCATTCGGTGTGATGTTCCCTAACTACAAGATGAACCTTTACGTGCCAGTTGGCTCACTCGATGCCTACAAAAACGCAGCAGAATGGGACGACGCATTCCTTACCTACAACGAGGAAGGCGAACAAACCGGCGTTGAAGATGTGGCAGCAAGCAAACAAGTGGCTTCTGTAGAATACTATTCAGTGTCAGGCATCAGAAATGCCGAGCCAGTAGATGGCGTGAACATCAAGGTGGTACGCTACACCGACGGCTCACTCCAAACCTCAAAATTCGTGAAATAATCCACCAATTCATACTTATAATTCAGGTCGGGCACCCTCACAAGTGCCCGACCTTTTTTGTGCTCATCCCCAGGGGAAGTCAACAAGTCAACGAGTCAACAAGTCAACAAGTTGGTGTCTGATAGGTCGGATAAGTCCGATTCGTACGATGCTCAAAATGCGAAGTCCCCTTTCTCCTTTTTTTTGCCAAAAATATGCGCCATTTGTGGCTCATATCAATCATAATATCAGTTAGATACAATTTCACAGACCGAAAGAACCGTCCCTTTGGTTTGTGGTTTGTGCAATTTGAAATTTCTTTATTGGTAAATGTCTGACAATTAGAAAAAAGGTGTATATTTGTAGGAAATATAAAGTATGGATAAATACAGACTTTTTTATGAATAAGAGAATGAGACAAATCGTAGGAGAGGAGATAGATAACGTCATGAAAAACAACTCCGAAGGCAAGTATGCAAGCACACTTCAAGATGAAGAATTGACCGAAGGTGTTACTTATCTGTATGCAAAAAATACGGGTCTTCCCTTTGATATTATTGTTGACTGTGGAAGAACATACGAGTATTATGGTCACCCATTATGCCTGTATATAGTGAATGGTGACAATGTTATACCGATAAACATCACAAAGAATATTAAACATTCTTCTGAATGCCCTATTGAAATTGCAATGTTCATACAAGACAATTACAATGCTTTGTGCGCTTTTGCCAACATGGAGATTGACGGTCCTGATTTTTTTGATATTATTAAAGATTATAAGTATAAAAACTTAAGATTTATACTTTAAGAAGAATTTTAATATAGAGTTGCTCTCATACGATTGTGATGATTAAATGGGGGCTGGGGAATCGGACTTATCCGACCTATCGGACACCTACTTGTTGACCTGTTGACTCGTTGGCTTTTTCAGTGTGTGTTTTTGTTAATAATTGGTGGGAAATTGTGTTTTTTTGCGTGGTTTTTTCGTTTTTGTTGTGAATTTTGTTAAATTTGCATTTCATAGTATGACTTTTGTGAACAAATCGTTAAAGTTAGTTACATTAAATATTTATCAAAATGAGAAAACTCTACATTATGATGATTTCATTGCTTTGCTCGATGGCGGCGACTGTGAATGCGCAGACGTTGCTCGACGAAGACTTTGAACACACTTAGTCAGATGTGGCGACCACGCAGATGCCCGACGGTTGGACTGCGGTGACCAGCTACACAGGCTCACACAAGGGCTACAGATGGACCATTTCGAAAAACAGTACTGCCAACAGTACGATGAGTGGTTACTATTACGCCTACTGCGATGCGCCTACTTACGATAAAGGTGACAACGATGGTATCGGTCCTCGCAAGGACTATCTCATCACACCTGAGTTGAAACTTGACAACACCTACCAGTTGGCATTCGACTGGGAGGCTGCTGCTGCGGCTTGCTTGCACGACAAGTCGATGACGCTGCAGGTGGCGGTGATTGATATGGCGAATCCTGCCGACACGACGGTGATTTTCGACATTCAAAACGAGGAAGATGTGCGCAATAGCGGTGTGCCATCCGACCCTTACGGCTCTTATATGTGGCAAAACTGGGCTATCCACAACTCCAAAATCGACCTCGACGCCTATCAAGGCAAGACCATCAAGATTGCGTTTATCTACAACATGCTCAAGAAGGTAGCCAATGTGGTGTATCTCGACAATGTGAGCGTGAAATATCACCAAGCACTCACCGGTCCTATCGCTGAACTCGACCAGACACGCTACGAAATGCCCGAAATGTTTATCGGCGAAAAGCGTTACAGCGAAGCCATTCAACTTAAAAACGTGGGCAAGAAGGGCTTGAAGGTGACAGGTTACGATGCACCCGACTGTATCACCATTCCTGGCGACTTCAGCAAGGTGGACCTCGGCATCAACGAAACCACCACTTTCCAAGTGGCATACAAGGCGAGTTTGACCTCACCTGCCGAATGTGACGTGGTGCTTCACACTAATGGCGGCGACGTTACGCTCCATGTGGTAGCCAACAAGCAGGCAGTGCCCGACGGCTACACCCTCGAACTCTTCGAAGGCGAGCAGTTCCCACCAGCAGGCTGGAAATCCACCGACTTCTCCACCAGCGTTTACGCCATTGAAGGCGACAAGAGCGCATACAGCGGTGCAAGTCTCACCGACTGCTATCTCGAAACTCCACGCCTCGACTTGAGCAAGGCCGACGGCCCCAAGAAGTTTATGTTCACCTACTACAGCATGTTCACTGGTGAAGAAGTGCCTTACAACGACCTCTCGGTGTGGGCATCGACCGATGGTGGCGAAACGTACACCGACAGCCTATGGATGGGCGACTACTCCAAGACTGACACCCTCATCAATGTGGAAATCGACCTCTCGAAGTACAACACCGACAACTTGCGCTTGCGCTTCAAAAACTCGGCTGTGACCTATTCTTCGGAAACTGGCGTTGACGAATGGACCACCTATCTCGTCGACCGCGTGTTGCTTCCCAACCTGTATGGCAGCGAAAGCGTGCCCACCAGTTGCGAAGTGGTGGCTCCAAAGCAAGGCGAGACCGATGTGTTTATCAAAAATGTGCAATTCAAATGGCGTGAGGCTCAATTTGCCGAAGGCTACAAGATTTACATAGGCAAGAAGAACGGCGAGTTCAACGTGGTGAACGGCGCGGATTGCGGCACAGCCACTTCCTACAAGCTCGCACAAGCCGAATACGGCACCACCTACTACTGGAAAGTGGTACCTTACAACAGCGTGGGCGATGCCACCGACTGTCCAGTGTGGTCGTTCAGCACCCAAGCCGACCATTCGGTAAGCACATTCCCATGGATTGAAACTTTCGACGACAAGAAATTCGCTCCACTTGGCTGGAGCGTGGAAAATGCCTCGCTCACCACTTGGAGCCGTACCGACTACCACACATTCGCTGGCGAAGGTAGCGTGGTGGCATACTCCAACAAGGTGGAACAAACAGCCTACCTCACCTCACCCGACATCAGCGTGCCTGCCACAGGCAAGTATCAACTCAGCTTCTGGTGGGGCAATCAACGCCCAGTGAGTTTGATCAACGACAAGAGCACACTCCACGTCAACAACACCACCGCTGAAGACGGCATCGACGCAGCCTTTATGGATGTGTATGTCGATGGCGAATGGCAACAGGTGAAACTGATCAGCAATAATGTGGAAGCCGACGGCAACTGCTATTGGGCTTACGAAACCCTCGACCTCACTCCATACGCTGGCAAGGTGATAGCATTGCGCTGGCGCTATATCGCTCACAACTACAGCAAGAGCCGTGGTGCTGCCCTCGACAATGTGAAGATTGAGGCAGCCACCGCAAACGTATCGTTCAGCACCGACGGCTGGGACGCTTACAAGGTGAACTATGGTGAAAAAGAAGTGTCGCCTACATTTGCCATCACCAACCTCGGCAGCGAGAGCGTGAGCATCAGCAGCGTGAGCTTCGGCACCGAATACTTCACCACCACACTTGCCAACGGCGATGAACTCAAGCCTGCTTCTTCAAAGCAATTCACCATCACTGCGCAAGCAAGTTTGGCAGCCGAATCTACCGACCTTAGCGACAACATGACCGTGACATTCAGCGACGGCACCGCAGCCACATTCCCAGTATCGGCAGTGGCATTGGGCAGCGATATTCACTACTTCGGTTTCGAGCACGACGCTACAGGTGAAGTGCCATCAGGATTCACCGGCATCAACGCCGACGGCACCGCCAGCCTCAAGATTTCGTTCTGGACATTCCCTAACAATGGCGGTATGCTCTCATTCTTCGTGCTCAACGACAGCGAATGTTACAACTCACTCAAAGAGCCTCACGGCAGTCAATCGCTGATGACACGCTGCAACAGCAACGGCGCATTCGACGACTGGTTGGTAAGCGCACTCTACACAGCCACCGATAAGTCGAAACTCGAATTCGACGCCCGCACTTGGGAATCGGTCAACAGCGTGCAGCCTGCAAAGGGACCAAAGGTGAATGTGTATGTGAGCGAAACCAGCGCCACCGACCGCAGCACCTTCAAGCAAGTGGGCACTACCACCGAACTTGGTCTGTTTAACCCAGCAGAGGGTTGGACACACCTCACCTACGACCTCTCGGCATACGCAGGAAAGAAAGTGTATGTGGCCATTCAATCGTTAGCCACCGAGAGCCTTGGCGGATTCTACGACAATGTGGAATTTAAGCACTTCGGCAAGGACTTGAAGGGCGACATCAACGGTGATGGCGTGCTGAATTCAAGCGATGTTACCGCTCTGATTTCACACCTCTTGGGTTTGGGCTCGTATAGCAATTCGCAGTGCGACGTGAATGGCGATGGTACCGTCAACAACTCAGATGTGACAGCACTCATCAACCTCGTTCTCGCTCAATAAGCATCACAATATCCTCGGTGTGGGGGAGTGTCAAAATCACCAAAAACGGAATCGCGTTTTTGACACACCCCCATACTTGTTATTTTTCTTTTTTTAAGTGACACTAATAACTCATTATATTAACAAAAAAAACAGTAGCTTATGAAACTATTTAAACACTTCGTTTTGGCAGCGGCATTGGCTTGTGGACTGGTGGCATCGGCTCAAGATGATGTGCAGACCATCAGCCCCTACTCGGTGGACTTTGAAACCACGGTTTCGACATCGGGCGACTTCGCTGCGGCAAAAGGTTGGGGACGCACTGGCACCAGCAGTTCCCAGTTCTCTTATCGCACTTCGCAAGGCGTGGATGGCTCAACGGCTCTTTACAGCGGCTATCAGAGTTCATCAACGCCTAATTATCTGGTTACCACTCGCCTCACTGGCACCGCCAGCGTGATGGTGAAGAACTACAACGACAAGACCGTGGTGAAGTTCTTCAAAGCCACTAAAAGCGAGGCAGGAGAATACGTTATCGGTGAAGAAATCACCTCTACCGTAACAGGTGAGCCAAGCACCACTGCTTACTGCACCTATTCTATCTCGGGATTGAACAACGAGATGGTGGCAATTTACGCCCACTATGCCTACCTCGACAATTTCGCCGCCACCAGCGCCGAAGTTGACCTCTATAAGAGCCTGAAGGTGGCATCGTGCAAACTCGTCTCCAGTTCTGCGCCCGACTGCGACGCTGAAGGCAACTTCCAAGTGGCATTGACTGGTAAGATTACCAACGATGGCGACCTGCCATTCAATCCAGGCGACGAAGGCTTCTCTTACAGCATTGGCAAGTTTAATTCCACCTCCACCCCTCACGTGATTGTGGCTACCAAGCCATTCGACAAGGCACTTGCAGCGGGTGAGACAGCAGATGTGGAAATCTCGGTAACGCTCAACGTGGCTGACTATGCCAACCGCTCACGTTACGACCTGGTGGAAAACTACAAGAACACCAGCGCTTATGGCTCATGGATTGAACCAGTGAAGTATGAGCCAAAACTCGTGCTTCGCGACAACAATAACTACAATATGGGCACCGATGCCAGCACTGCAAAGAAGTTTGGCACATTCGGCATGATTTCTGCCAACACCGAAAAGAAATTCACGGTGGAAAATGCAGGTGCAGCACCTATGTCGGTTGAAATTACCGTGCCAGAAGGCTTCTCCGTGTCCGACGCTGCTTTGAATGTGGCTGCTCACGACAAGAAGGAGGTCACCCTCACCGCTCTTGCCGCCACTCCAGGCATCTTCTCTGGCAACCTCACAGTGAAAGTGGTGGGCTACAACACCATTGACATTCCACTCTCGGCAACTGTGCTTGATACCAATAAGTTCTTCGCCAACTTCGAGGACGACAAAGACTCGAAGGCTGTGCCAGCAGGCTGGTACGACTGTGGCAAGGGTGGCGACTGGACCAAGACCAACTACACCAACGGCTCAAACAACTTTATGAAGAACGGCACATCGTCGTATCTATCAATCCTCGCCACTCCAAAGTTGAAAGTGGAAGCAGGTGAGAAGATGACCTTCGACGCTGCTCGCAACTCGAAATACGGCACCAGCACAGTGGATGTGTACTATTCTGCCGACCGCAAGAATTGGACCAAGGTGCTCGCATCTGAGAATATCAGCCTCACAGGCACCGACGCTGGAACCAGCGCCACTGCTACACAAACTTGGGCAAACTTCGTGGTTGAGGGTGTGCCTGCCGGTGAATACTACATCGGCTTCGAATCGGGCTACGCAAGCATCGACAATGTGTATGGCTTCAAGAAACTTGATGTGGCTCACGATGTGGTGGCTACCGAAACCGAATTGCCAGTCACAGCCACTGTGAACGATGAATATGTGGCTACGATGAAGGTGCGCAACATCAACACCGTGGCAGAAACAGAGGCTTACACCGCTATTCTCTACTTCAATGGCGAAGCCGTGGCAACTGCCGGAACCTCTGAAATCGCTTCAGCAGGTGAAGCCAACTTTGAATTTGCATTCACTCCTCACGCCGCTGGCACCTATCCAGCCTACATGAAACTCGCTTGGACTGATGGCTACGAAATGGTAAGCGACACCGCACAAGTGGTGGTGAGCGAAGAAAAGGCTACCGCATCAGTGGTAGCGGGCGTGGGTAATGGCACCGCAAGTTCTCCATTGTTCCTCAACTACAAGAACAGCGTGTCGGAAACACTCTACACCACTGAAATGCTTGCCGAAGCCGGTTTGAAGGCTGGCGACAAGATTGGCTCGCTCACTTATAAAGGCTACAACACAGCCGGCGATGTGACCACCAACGTGAAGGCATTTGTGATGAACTGCGCCGACACCGAATTTGGCGATGCCGACTACACCGCCGATGCCGATATGACTAAGGTGTTTGACGGTGAATACACCTTCAAGAAGCAAGGCAAGAGCACCGAACAGGTGGATATGCTGGTGATTAATTTCGCCGAACCATTCATCTACAATGGTGGCGCAATCAGAGTGAAAATGCAGTCGGAAGCCACCGCTTACAAGAACGTGTACTTCGCTACCGATGGCACCGTGGCTAAGATGTGCTATGGCAATAAAAACGACAATAAGCCAGTGAGCGAACTTACCCAACTTGCCGCTTCGGAATGGAAATTCCCAGTGACCAACTTTGGCGTGATTCTCACTCCAAAAGTGCTCAAGGGCAAAGTGGTGGACAAGAGCAATGCTGCTATCGAAGGTGTGAGCATCGAACTCGTGGCTATTCAAGAGCCTGTCATCAACGGTGAAGCAGCGCGTGTGGCTGATGTGCGCTACTACGGTGTGACTGATGCAGAAGGCGTGTTTGAGATTCCAGTTATCAAGTCTGAACTCAAATATCTCGCCACTTTCAGCAAGCCAGGTTACATTCCTGCCCAAATCGCCATTACCGAAATCACCGAGATTCCTGATGTGGTGCTTGAAAAGGAAGTGCCTACCGCAGTTACCGACGTGGTGACAAGTAAGGCTGTGAACAGCAATGTTTACACCATCGACGGCCGCATCGTCAGAACCAACGCCACCAGTCTCGAAGGTCTCGACAAGGGCATCTACATCTTCCAAGGCAAGAAGCAAATCGTAAGATAACCCTTTCAAGGCAAGAAACAAATATAATTAATTCAAAAGGTCGGACACACGCCCGGCCTTTTGAACTCTAAAAAAGATGTTAGAAATTAGAAATTAGAAGTTAGAGCACTCCGAGCACTCTGAGCACTCCGAGTGCTCCAAGAAAACACCGATTTTAAAAATAGGGGCTAATCGGATAAAATGGATAAAATAGGTGTTTTGAAACCTGTAAATTACCAGAGCCGAAACATTCGTCTTAACTTCTTAACTTCTTAACTTCTTAACTTCTGAAAAAAAACAACTTCTGAAAAAATCCCCATAATCTCTCAAGAATATGCGCATATTTAAGTTATTTAGTGTGGTTCTGCTGCTGTGGGCTATGGTGGTGCCTGTGGCGGCGCAGAAGCGCAATATCAATCTCACAATCACGGTCACTGGACCGAGCGGTGCGCCTGTGCCCACGGCATCGGTGCTGCTCAAGCAAACCGACTTCTCCCTTTCGTATGGCACCATCACGCTCAATGAGCAAGGCACAGCCAAACTGAAGGTGTATGCTGGCAACCACTCGCTCACGGCGTCGGCGGCTGGCTATTCGTCGGTGGAGACCACCTTTGCCGTAACCGCCGATACCACCGTCACCATCGCTC
>OCLL01000282.1_pt1 | contig 12194 bp, 15 predicted proteins | sample 1538931 | NCBI WGS metagenome assembly OCLL01 (sample SAMN03418270, study PRJEB22391) | human gut metagenome | biome: human-gut; feature: organic feature; material: feces | host: Homo sapiens | place: Tanzania | collected 2013-01 | reverse complement strand
CGCATAACCCCTATGGCAAAGATTGGTCCGTGTTTTCGGCGACTCCGATTGTGATCCGGCCGTCGATGATGGCGCAATAGCCCTTCTTGGATATTCCTTGAGCCAGCACTTCTCCTTTGAGCACAAAGGATCCGAGAATCTCGCGGTTGTCCGCGCGGATGTCCGCAGCCTGGGCCGCGAGGACATATTCACTCTTGTCCGCTTCGGGCGCGCCGACTGAGAGTTCCGGAACGGCGCAGTGCGGGATGTACAAAGTCAGCGGGACGCCGCCCGCGACCGTGGTGTCTATTTTCTCTGAATATGCCACCCCGCAGGAGTCCGGGTCTTCTGTGGCGACCGTCGTCAAGGAGTCGCTTTTCGACTCCACGCTTTCCTCGAACAGTCCTGTCTGCTCGTCGCTCACGGCCTTTTCGCCTCTCCCGCAGACCACGATCAAGGCCACTGCGGCCAGCACAGCCAACGTGATGGCAGGGATCAGCCACTTTGGCCGCCTGGGAGGCTTGTTTCCGCTGGTGTTCCGACCTTTGTCACCTCCTATGAAGATGACTTCGTCGTCTCGTACATTATCGTAGTCCTGTCTGTTCATTTGAGTCTTCGTTTAGTCGTTGTTGTCATTGCCAAGAGCGGACTTCAAGGCTTTCAGCACTTCTCTTGACAGCCCGTCGGAAAGCACCACATTGAACCTGTCGCAGTCTGACAAGGCCAACGTCTGTTGTGAGATGTTGATCTCAGAGACAAAATCCAGATTGATGATGTGGCTTTTTCCCGCCCTGACGATAGTCTTGCTCTCGACATCGCCGATCACATCGGACAAACTGTTGTGGATCCACCCCAGCTTGTACGTCACCAACGTGCCCTTGCTGCCTTTCACCACGTCAAGGACAGTGAATATCCGACTGTAGTTTCCCTCCGCCTTGACATACACAAGGCTCTCCAAAGGAATCCGCAGAAGGCTGGCCGTAGTCTCTATGACAAGATATTTCCCCATCAATTCCAGATCTTTCGCCCACGAATGTACAGATTATTTCCAAATAATCACCAACTCCCTCCCGACAAATGTACGAAATCAAAGAATATCGTACGAAACGCTTTCCCTCCGCCTCCGGACTTTTGAGGAATATGTTCGCTTGAGGAATATGCCCGCCTAACCTAATGAATATGCCCGCCTTCACTGTCTGCCGAAATGCCCGCTTGGTCATACACTTCCTTTCCCACGAAATCCGATGGCCTTCTACTCTTCCAGGTGCGAGAAACCTTGCGCACCTAAAACCGTATCCTCCTGACAGAGATTGAGTTGTCGTTCCAGGTGCGATCAGATTCGCTCACTTGGAAGTCCGCGGCTTCAATCCAGAACGTTCTGTGGGCTCCTTGAACTTCCAGGTGCGAGAAACCTTGCGTACCTAAAATCGTATCCTCCTGACAGAGATTGAGTTGGTGTTCCAGGTGCGATCAGAATCACACACCTGGAAGTCTATGCTTTTCACACTGTCGGCCTAGCCTCTGATTCCCAGAGCTCCTTACGAGATCCCCTGCAGATCCAGTTTATAGATGAAGTCCTTGTCAATATGCTCGTTTTTGAGAAACATCAGCATATAGACAGGAAAATATGTGACGGGACCTTTCACGGAAACGTTGTCGTTGCAGAAGACCATCTCGCTTTCTATTTCATAATTAGGTACCCTCAGAACATTGTCCATAGCGCTGTGGCGCTCGTAGTTTTTGCCGGATTTGATTTCTATCGGAAGAATCTTTTCCTTGTAGGTCACGACAAAATCCAGTTCTCCTTGCTTCTTGTTGTTGAAGTAAGCCAAGGAGAAGCGGTGTGCCGTCAATTCCTGAGCGGCGGCATTCTCGAATATCCCACCATAGTTGACATTCATCTCACCACGAAGAAGTTTCAGCTGCAATCCGTCTGAATATTGGCAGGCGAGAAGGCCGACATCGTTGAGGAACAACTTGAACAGATTCCTCTGCTCGGCCAGTTTCAAAGGATATTTTGGCTCCTCCACGTTGTATGTCGGCAAGGCGACACCTGCATTCTTTAGCCACAGAAAGCTGTTGCGGTACCGATTGAACTTGAAGTTCTCATTGAGATTCTTGAGAATGAAGCGTTTGTTCTTCGAGTTCAACTCCGAAGGGATTAAATCGAATATGTCGTTCAGGTACAGTTTATCCTCAGGATCGTATTTGGCGATGTCCTTCTTGTAAAGTTTGATGATGGCTTTCTGTTCCTCTTCCACCAAACGCAGATTGTTGGTGTCAATATATTTGGAGACAGCGGCAGGCATTCCGCCGATCACCAGATAAAGTTGGAACACTTTCATCATCCTTTCGTGCACTATCCTGTCAACAGGAGTTTTGTTCCTGAAACTTTCCTCAAGAGAGTCAATTATGGTTGGGGCGACACCAACCGCAAGAGCAAATTCCTCAAAATCCAGCGGATACATATCGAATATGTCCATATATCCAACCGGCTCGCTCCGAAGATCCTTCAACTCAACGCCAAGAAGAGACCCGCTCAGGGCATATCTGTAGCTACCTTCTTCCACCAGAAATTTTATCAGTGTGACGATTTCTGGATATTCCTGTACTTCATCGAAGAAGATAAGCGTCTTGCCGAGAATCATTTTCGTCTTGGCAAGCGCTGAAATTCTGAGTATCATCTCATTTGCATCAGCCGCACCGTCAAGGAAACCAATTGCGCTTCGATTCTCTACAAAATTGATCTCCACGATACTGTCGAAATTCTCCGCTCCGAACCGCCTTATGGCAAATGTTTTTCCCGTCTGCCTTGCCCCGGTGAGAAGCAACGCCTTGTTATGATTCTTGTAGAAAAATTCTATCTTCTTGTCAATCTTTCGTTTAATCATACTTTTGTCCGCTTTTCCAAGACAAAAGTACATATTTCTGTCCGTTTTTCCAAGGTGAACAAGTGCGTTTCTGTCCGATTATTCCATTTTTCAAGAACTCGATTACCCCAAGAAGCTCATCCCTGTTTCCAAGATTCACCTTGAACAAGGAATCTGATGCCCCCTTGGAATCCAACATCTTAATCTCTGCCTGGAACGGACAGTCATCCAGCCAGATGAACGGCTTGCTGAAGTCTATGCCCTCTGTCTTTAATGTACGCCAAACCGTGGGCTTGACCACTTTGAGCTTGGCTATCACCTCAGGAGGAAAATATTCGGCTAAATATTCAACAGCTGTCGCAGAGTCCCCTTGACAGTGCGTAGTGAGCCAATGACAATCGAACTCGCTGATTATAAAATCAATGAATAAGGTAGCGTTTTCGGCCGGAGCGTCTGTCGCATAATCCAGCAGCACCCCGTCTATGTCAAGATATAGATTCATAATCGGGATCCTCTTGAGAGTACACAATTATTCCTGTGATACCGCAACATATCCTGGAGCAATCATATCCGGAGTCCGAATGTATTTGCACTTGAACTTATCGTTCTCCAATAATTTCTCAAAGACGGCTTTGATCATTGGATTACGGATAATAAGAAAGATTTTATGCTTGCTAAATAGCGGCCTGCAACGAATGACGCCAAGATGTGTGAGCATTCTGAAGCATCTTCTCAAAATTCTGGTATCTACCTCTCTCCAGTCATCAGGGCGGACACATCTTGATTCGAAAAATACTGATGAGTCGTCCGTACAAACGAGGGAGGCGATTATCTCGTTGTTGGAAAGTGATATGGTGAACACACTGTGATCTAAGACATAACTGTATCGCTTCACATCTTGACCGTTAAGATTAACGATTTGGTTTTCCGGGTCAAGAACAATCACTCGGTAATGAAATAAACTCATTGTAGTTCAATTTAATTTAATTTTGATATCTCATGCTCAGTGAAGAATTACCTCTCCATTAGTTCTGTGATAATAACTCATTTTCAGGTCTTTCTCTGCACTGAATAATACTCAGTAACTAGTATGTCCGATGCTTTATCCGTTGATGTCAATGTTTAATCAGCAGCTTTCCGCCGATGTTGTCGATGGTGATGGTGCCGAAGCGTTCCATCACGCTCTGGCCGAGGAGAAGGGGAGCCTTCTGGCTGGACACGACGGAGGCCTTCACGTTTTTCAGGACAAAGTCTCCGATCTTGACCTCACGAAGGGTCACGAGGGTGCCTTCCGTGAGGCCGCCGTCGGCTATCCGGTAATATTCCTTGCCGCCTAAGTCCTTGGTTGACAGGTAGTCATTCTTCAGCATAAAGTTGGCCTCCACGGACGATAGCGTGACGGACGATGCACCGGTGTCGAACAGCATCTGAAGGGGCAGGCCGTTGACCTCGCACGGAATCTCGAACGTTCCTCCCTGATGACGCTTAAAGGCCACCTCCGTCACTGTGCCGGAGGCCAGTGAATCAGCTGATTCCGAGCGGAGTTCCGCGCAAAACTTTTCCACGAACGTCAGATGCTCGGCTTTATACTTTTCGACCAGCGACACAAACTCGGGAATATTCCTGATTGGGTCAAGGTCGTCGTCATCCGCTATGTGGCGGAAGTTGTTGTAGCCGCACTCAAGAGCCGTCTTGATCGCCTTGACCGCATCCTCCGTCCGTCCCATCATTGAATACAGGCAGGCCTCGTCATAGTAGGTCCCTGGCTCGTCAGGGAACTTCGCCGCCAACGAATCCTGCCACTCAAGCGCCTCTTTGTCCCTTCCCAAGAAATGCAACGCATACTGGCGGCAACTGCTATCGTCCAAAACGGTGTCCTTCTCAACCACCGCCTTGAAATCAGCGTCCGCAAGCTCCTTCTTCCCCTGCTTCAGATAAAGTTCCCCACGCATCAGGAATATGTAAGGATAGCTGTCGTCCATCTCTATTCCTGAAGAATAACGCTCCAGCGCCTTTGCCTCATCGCCGAGGAACTCGTAGCACCACCCGCTTCTGTAATATGGGAACACGTTCGCCGGATCCTCTTCTATCGCCTTGTCCAACACGGAGATAGCGTCTTCATATCGCCCGCAATCTTGATAGTAGTCGCCCAGTACGCAGTAGTAGTACGAAGGGTCTTCTTTAACCTGAACCTCCTCGGCTTCCTTCATCGTTCTGACCGCTTCCTCAGGCATTCCCAGCCTGTCATAGCAAGATGCCACATATCCCGCCAATTCATCCTTGCCACCATATTCATCAATCATTTGTAATAACTCCTTCAATGCCGGTTCAAAGTCGTGCGTGTAATAGTAGTATAAAGCCAGTGTCGCCTGCCAGGTGGGCTTATTTTCAGTGCCATCCTTGATTCTCTTCCGCAGCATTGCCTCTGAATATTTCCTGTCCGCCTTCAAAGCGTCGATCACGACACCGATCTGTTCCGCGTCATAATGTCCCACATAGTCAAGCGCCGCATCCACAGCCTTATGCTTGTCGCCGACCGCCTCCCAGTATTTCATCGCGGCATAGTCAAACTCCGTGTTGTCGCTGCCGAACCTTGAATATTCACGGATGATTTTCCCCGCTCCATCGATGTTTCCCGCTGCAAGCATATTCCTCGCCGCCAAAGATGCCGCGACAATGTCAGTCTCATTCTCTTTCATCAGTTCGCTGCAGATCGCGAGTGACTCCGCGTCCCGCCCCGCACGCGTCAGTTTGTCGCAGTAGTTGTGGCAAAGTTTGGCGTAATTTTCACCCTCATTCTTCCGGTTCTTCCGTGCCAATGAATATGCCAGTTCCAGATTCCGCATATTCCCGTCCCGATCGCCCATGTCGTCATAAACGCACGCCTTCCACCAGTAGAGCATCGCATTTGTGAACTCTGATTTCTTATTGTTGTTTTTTATCGCCGCATTAATGTCCGCCAGCGCCTCCCCATAGTGTCCGAGATCCCTGTTCAATTTGCATCTGAAGACAAGCGTCTTGACATCCCCCGGCGCACTCTGGAGCTGCTTCCCAATCAGCTCCAGCGCCTTCTCGTAGTCCCCGGACTCGTTCATAACCTCTAACGCCCTGAAGTAGTTATAGTCCTTCGCCTCCTGCACATTCTGTGTTCCTTGCGCCTCTGCCCGCCAACAGTTCGCACCCAAGCCGGCCATCGCCAGCGCGACAATCAAGATTCTGATGATTCCTTTCATATCCGTTGTTGTTTTTGTTCTTTGTCCATTAATGTCCCTTTCTCCAAAAGGTAAACTCGGCTGCAATTCTGATTATCATCCCCCCTTCAATCCCGGTTGCGCAAAGTTCCTCAATTCCGGATACCCCTCAAAATCAGTTTTACAAACCCCAACAATGCTGTATGAAATGACAGTGAATCTCATTTCGTACAGAATACGTTGATTTTGTACAGAAAGCCCTTGTTGGAAACTGCGCGCCTCGCTGTTATGTTGTTCTCCAATCACGTCCGCGTTTCCGGTACCAAATGCCATCCGAAGGCTCTTTGGTACACCAGCCCGCCTTTCTGTGTATCGAACCGCATTGATTGTTGTGCATTGCCGGACGCGGAACTTTTGCCATCGGATAATCCAGTGCGGATTTTCTCCCTTTTACAAACCACGGACACATCACACTGCCGTACACACCTCTGTAGCCCAACCTGCCGTGCCCGACCCCATTTCCAGATGCGGTGTCGGATACACGAATATGCCCTACACGCGCCTCTGCCGCCATACCCTGTGCCCGTGGTTTGTAAAATTATCTAGAGCATCCATCATCTTCTCCTGAGGTTTCCTAAGACACGACCTTTTTTGACCCCGTCATATTCAAAGACTGCCCTTGGTTTGTCAGAGTCATCTCGCTTTTCTTGTTTTCAAGTTCGTTGTAAATGTCAAATAAGCGAGCATAAGACTCATCGATTATGCTTAAATACTGGCATAGAAAGTCTTTCAGATGTTCATAATTATCTTCGAAGGAGGAGATCTGAAAGGAGATTCCATTCTCATCCTCGCCAGTGAGCAGCACTTTAGCCATAATGATCTCATCAGAAACCTTGTGTGCCGCCTGACGTAATAGCTCCATATTCCATTCATTCTTGTCCAAGTCGTAATGCCTCATGATTATGAACATCGGCAGCCTCTCGGTGACAATTCCGTACGTATCTCCCTGCTTCTTGAAGAAAATCCAATTGTCCTCGGCCTCCGGCACAAACCCATTGTACCGTATCGCCTCCATAATCAGATCCCTGTCCAATCTACGGCTGTCATATTCACAGGCCGCCGCACTTACAATACCTGCTTGTGCAGCGTCTTTTTTCAATTTCTCGTTGTCGTATTTCGGATTCTCGCATTTCTCATTCTCTTTCATATAAAGCAGAATGAACACGATAGCGATGATCGCCACTATGCCAAACGTGATTACCATATACTAACGCCTTTATATTCATTATCCTTATCACTCATTAATGTCCCATCTCGCATAATGTAACCGCACTTCCGTAGAATTCATTTCTTTGCCCCTCAAGACCGCTTGCAAACCACGGCCACATCACCCTGCCGTACACTACCGTCTATCTTGTACCAAACGCCTTTGCTTTGATTACCCACCATAAATAACCCAAAGGATCGTCAAGATAAGGCCAATAGGGATACATATAGTCCAACTCCATCCGGATATCATATTAATTAAGTAGGCGCACATAGGGGTGCATAATGCAATATTAACTATTTTAGTAATAATGTCGTCTGTTTTTTCTCGTCTGGCTAATTTCTTTTTTTCCTGTCGTTGCTGTTCATCCTTTTTCTGTTCCTCTAACCTTTTCTTTCTTTCAATTTTCTGCCTTCTTTCCTCTTCTTTCCGGCGTTGCTCTAGGACTCTCTGTTCTTCAAGATACTCCTCACGATTCGTCCCACACTTGTTGCATATATTATACTGTGAAGAATACCGATGACCACATTTAGGGCAAACCTCAAACAATTTGGTTCTGCAACAAGGGCAGTACTCAGAGTCTACTGGAATGACATTAGCACAACTGTAGCATACCATAAACTGTTCTTCACTATTTCTGATTCCACTTTGCTTAGAGCCATTATCCGTGGTGACATTTTTCGGGCTGCCCGGAGCATTATATCCTCCGGAATAGTTACCCAATGCAGTTATCCTATCCGCATTGCAGTGTTGGCAATAAGCCTCGTTGCCAAACTCCTGACCACAAACATTACATTTCATTTCATAAAACAATATTGAATGTCACTTGTCAATATATATTAATATGACGATTCCCAGGCATATAATCAATGTCAAATAACTCGACATCAATATCTTTTACAATAGAAAATATAGACTTGTCAATCTTTGGTAGACAGTCTGATCCCTTTCCTTTTAGATTAGGGTTAAGCCCACTCATAAGTAAACTAATCTGCAATGAATGTAATTCGGCTAATGAACATTTCTTATCAACCCGTATTTTTGAGATAACCTCACTCCACGAAATACTAAAATCGTGATATTCACCATTTTCCCCTTTAGTGTTCCTTTTTTCAGATGGCTCCGGTTTGGCAAATATTCGTATTTCGTCCTCAAAATCATACGCATCTCTCTTAAGCGATAATAGGTCTAAGAAATGCTCAAAATTGAATGGGGAAAAGTATTGCTTGTATAATGAAAATTGGGGTTTATGAATATTACATATTACGAATTCTGTTTCATATTTGACACGTTTTTCAAATATCTTAAACATCGAAAGGTGTAATTGTTCTCGGAGTTTAGCCACATCTAACTCCAATTGCACACAATACATACCGATGCCGGTTCCGTGAGAATACACTTTCCAGGCTGCATTGCTATTCTGTTTTCTTGTGAAACAAGTCGCATATACTTTCGGCGCACTCTGCTCTGCATTTGGAAAATGATAATTCGCACGGTAGAATTTTTGTTCATATTGATCACTCCAGATGATTGGCTCAACAAAACGAAGAGACTTGTTGTTTAAGGATAAGATAAATGTGTCCAATGGCATATACTTGAACAACTTACTATAGGATAGTTTTTCTGCTGTAACAACATTGCTATTACTTCTGCGATACCTTATTATTCGTTGCGGAGTTGTTAATCTTCGTGAATAATATGCCACAGCTCCCGAATTGAGCACCTCGATGATAGATATCTCCCTATCGTTAACTGAACTACCGTGAATTGCATACTTAATGCCTAAAGTAAGTTCGTTAACTATGTGCAATATGAACGTAGGAAGTCTGTCCTGTTCTTCCTTATTCAGCCCGACTACAGAACCATCATTAGATACCCCTAAAATGATGAATCCGCCACAATCATTATTGGCCATAGCAACAAGCAATTTGGCCATAGCCTCTGGATTTGGCAATTTTACTTTTAGTTCAATTGAATCATTCTTTTGTAACTTGCTTGATGTTGATCCTAATTGCTGTATAATCTGTTGTACTGTTATCTGTTCCATATTTTATCCGTATCACATATTTGTTAATAAGCTATTGACCACATACATTACACCTCATTGCTCACACAATTTATCAACTTCATCTTTTAGGGCAAGTAATTTCTGGTAATCAGCCTTGCTCTCCTGAACCTGCTTGAAGAGCTTGTCGGCAAGTGCTATCTTCTCATCATCACCGACAAAGCGGTCTGGGTGCACACGACGACATAGGTCGGAATACAAGGTGCCAATCTCACCTCGCATATTCAAGTTCGAGAAGAGGGTTGACATATTCAATGGCTCTGATTTTATTTTCTTAGAGAGTTCTTCCAATTCCCTTTCCTCTTGGGTTTTCTTTCTGAATATCTTCCACATAGCGCTACTTCCCGATTTGATTCATATTCGCTCTGATAGTGGCGAGAAGACCGCCGAGGTGGACAAAATCCTTGATTGCCCAATCCACATACCTGTCAGACCTCAGATCCCTTATCACCAAAGTGTCCCAATGGAGCACATACATCCTTCGGACTATATACTCGTCGCATAGGATTATCTTACCGATCAACAATATGTCGTCGACTGACACCTCTGACCCAGCGCGCACACGGATTTCGAATCCGCTGGCGAAGAGCGGTGCTGAAAGTTCGTGCCGGTACTTCGGATCCTCATTGCCCCAGCATATTCCAGCCTCCAGCAATGAATCCACCCTCAAGTCCGTGAAGTTCAGCTTTGCATTCTCATTGAACTCATCAATGAACCTCTTTCTGGCCGCCGAATCCCTAACGAACCATTCTGTTATTTTTCTGAACCAACCCATAAACTTGTGAAAATCAATATCCCCATATCGGTTTTATGCTTTATAATACGATTATTCCACGGCTGAAGCATTCTTAGTTATGGCAATATCATAATCAATAGGATGGTTAACTTCTCCATCTATATTATATAGTGTTCCCTTATCTAACAGTGTTGAGTATCGGTAGAACTCCAATATATTATCTATTTTTGAAAGAACCTTATATTCAATGGAATTCAAGAATTCGTCTTGTGTCCTTCCATATTGTATTATGCCCACAAGACTCTCACGAACATTTAGAGGTTTGGGATTTTTCTTGGTAGAAATCACCCTATACTCTTGTTCGTATTCCCAGTCTTTTGACTTGTGGAAAAACAATGTGTCTTTTTTGCCATTAATAAAAGATTCCAGCGTTCCGTACCTCTGTTCATAGAGAAAGTCTTGTGGATTCAATGTGTCAAAATAATCCACTTCTTTTGAATACAACGTTGTATTTCTGCGTTTTACTGCTTTAAGGAGCTCTTCTTTTTGAAATACAAGGCAGACACCTTTCCCTTTTTGAGCATAATGCCCCCACATAGCAGGAATGTCATATCCATCTCTCCCGTGCTGATAATCCATCGTAAGACTGATCTGTGTGTAACCTTTTAGAACCTTTTTTATTAGACCAGATTCACTTTTCCCGCCAATAATTTCGGGACCACTCTGTTCATTAATGTCATTCAACGCATCCATTTTAGAAAACAACAATTCTTTTGAAGCTACGATTTTAATGGCAGCTTCAAATGATGTATAGTGATACAGGTGTTCTTCCTTTTTTTTATCAATCATTGATCTTAAGTTATATTTATTGGATAGCCTTGTATTTATTGCTCCATACGCTCCATCCATCGGTGGACTTATATGAATCAATTGATGAGGATGGAATATAGATAACTCTAGCCCAGTTTCCGATGCAAGAATAGTTGCTCTCCTGAATTGGAGGCCGGATTGCATGAACGGTCACTTCTTGTAATGAATAGCAATACTCGAACGCAAATAAACCGATAGATGTAACACTTGCTGGAATATCAATTACTTTCAAAGCACATTTTTGGAAAGCTTTTGCTCCTATGGAAGTGAGACCGTCCATAAGAGTAACGTGTGAAAGATTATCACAATCCCTAAATGCAAATTTGGAGTCTTCTACATACTTGGGAATAGTAACCTTTCTCAAATTTCCACAATTCCAAAATTGACTGTTAATAGACTTCAAACCAATAAAATATTTTAATTCGTCAAAATAAAAGATGTCTTGATTGTTCTTAAATATATCTTTCAAGTAAATGACAGAGGATGCTTCTTTGTAACTTAACTCATTGTCCCCGTTCAAATCGAAATTCTCTATGCAAAGTTTGGCAACAGCATTATCTTCAAACTCAATGGCTGTTGAAGAATTAGGGTCAAACTGATCCACATCATTGGATTTTGAACATGACACGTTCGTTACCGCTAATAAGGTAATGAATGCTTTAACTAATCGTTTCATAAGGTTTAATATGCTCCATGGCTCCTTATGGGAAATTCAATAACATAAAGAAAGTGTAGAGCCCGTTTCGTCGCTTATCTTCAAGAAGGTTGTGGTAGAACCTGAGTATGAATAAACGGAAACAATCCCCACACCTGTATTGTTGGGTGTTGAATACACGCAAACAAATACAGATGAACGGTGCTGTCGGTTTATCCTTATACTCATTGAAAACTACCACATTTTCTTGAAAGGATAGTGCGAAAACACTTTCATCAATATGTCCGTTCCAGATCATAGGGTCTGAAACGTTGTAAAGGTAGTAATATTTTCGGACTTTAAGCACTTTTTTTCGAGGATTGTTTCCGTGGATATATTCATTAATGCAGCCCTCCTATCGTTGAGGATGGCTCTTCCTCTCTTGTGGGCGGCACTTAGAGAGGAGGTGTCGGTGTTCTGTTAAGCAACTGTCTGACGTTTTCATTTTTGCTGTACCATCAAATTATCGTGAATTTAACACATTTTTGTATAATTAACTATCAAGTTTGACGGTCTTTGCCT
>OCLL01000280.1_pt1 | contig 12219 bp, 15 predicted proteins | sample 1538931 | NCBI WGS metagenome assembly OCLL01 (sample SAMN03418270, study PRJEB22391) | human gut metagenome | biome: human-gut; feature: organic feature; material: feces | host: Homo sapiens | place: Tanzania | collected 2013-01 | reverse complement strand
TAAGGGCATAGAACCTCGTAGAGCGAAAGAGGCATTTAGGAGTTTCTCCAAAATGCCGATTGAGTTACTTTTTGGAAAAAAGTAACAAAAACTATTGTATAATAGATTCATACAGAGGTGATAGATTTATGAGAAATTGGAATAGAAAAACATCTTCCCCAAAACTAAGTAGTGTGAGTACTTCTTTTTCAACTGCTGCAAAAGGAAACTTCAACCATAACAGAAGAACCCTTTCTAAGGTTCCTGAAAATGTGGATCCAACTAGAACTGCATTCAATAAAATTCTAATAGACAAAGACATTCGTCAAGTTTATAAAGAAGTGTTTGGAGAAGCATTAGCCGAATATAATGCCAATCAAGTCGCTAAAAAACATCCTGAGTAATTTTATTGTCTTAATATTTACAATTACCTCTCCTCTAGCACATTTCAAGAAAACAATCCTCAATTGGTGGTTGTTGGTGCCTACATTCATAACGATGAAGCGACACCTCATATGCACATAGACTATGTGCCAGTAGCAACTTATTCAAAAGGCCTAAAAAAACGTGTAGCGAACGACAAAGCATTGAATCAAATGGGCTACAAGACCTGGAATGATTGGAAAGACAGTCAAATGACCTGTCTTGAAAATCTGGTTCGTGAAAAAGGATACGACAGAGAATATATGCACAACACAAATAAACATGAGCCGGATGTCCAAAAATTCATTCAGAGTGAAACAAAATTCATTGCAGAAGCAAATAAACGCATCCAAGATATAGAAACTATTCAGGATACACTTCTTCCAACCAGAACCGCTAAAACTCAGTCTGGTGAACTTGTACACATCCTTTCAGAACAAGAATATAAATCCCTAGAAAACGTGTTAGTCAATCATAGTCTCGAAAACGAATCATTAAAAGCTCAGAAAACCGTTCTAGAGCTTGAAAATAAAAAAATGACAAGTGAAGTGCATAGATTAAAACAATTGCCCTATACAACTGAAAACGAAGATTTGAAAAAGGAACTGATCAAAAAACAAGAACTGTTTAAAAATGCTGAGCAACTATCTGCCGAAAATCAACAATTGAAAGAACAGATTAATACATTGAACGATCTTCAAGTCGAAAACAATAATTTGAAATTGGATCTAGAAAAAGAAAAACAGCGTAGCAAAAATTTCAAAATAATCGGCAAGCTCTATCAGTGCATGTATCTACATTTAATGGACCATATTATTCCAAGTGTTATTCAAAATTTCAAAATAGTTAAACTAATCAGAAACGGACTAGATAATCTATTCATAGGTGTTTTAGATGAATATCAAAACAAATCAAAAAATCCAGATATCTATACCCAGTTATTCGATGACAATACAGACCTTAATAATTCGTATCCAAACATTGATCAGGAATTTGCCAACCTTCCTGATGTAGATGAATTAATTGAACAGTCTGAACTGGATCGAAAAAATGATTATCAACATTACTAAAAAAAGAAGGAGTTATTGACTCCTTTTTTTATTTATACGAAGGGGTTTGGGGACGAAAGTCCTCAAAAAATAAAATGTATGCACAATACATTTTGACTTTGTATGCACAGGTATCGCAAGGGCTTTGTATGCACAAAGTCCTTAGGGGATTCCAGTGTATGCACAAAGTCCTTGCTTGCTATTTTTAACCCCCCAAAAATGACCTAAAATCGCCAATTTTGAAGAAAATGGCATTTTTACGATTTTTGCGTCTTTTTATTGTGTCCAAATTTCATTTTTAAAGTGCATTTTTTAATTAAAAATGTTGATCTAAAAAATCATTTTTGCATTTATTAAATGCTTATTTTTTTCAAAAATGAGTGCTTAAAATTTTTGTTTTTGTCATTTTTATGTGTCAAAAGTTCAATTTTAAAATCCATTTTTAATTAAAAATTGTTGATCTAAAAAATCATTTTTGCATTTATTTAATGCTCATTTTTTTCAAAAGTGAGTGCTTAAAATTTTTATTTTTGTCATTTTAATGTATCGAAAAATTAAAAATCAGTGTTCGATTTAAACACTGATTGCGTGCAATAAAGTCAGCTTATTTCCCAAATAAACGTGCAAAGAAACCTTTATTTTTTTCTTTTTCTAATTCATTTTTTAACTTTTCTATCTCATTTAAGTGATCCTTTTTTTCTTGATCCAGTTTTTCTTTTAATTGATATATTTCTTCTGTCTGGTCTTTTTTTTGCTCTAGCAGAAGTGTTTTTTCTTTGTTTTCTAATAATAAAGATGTCATTTGTTCTGTTTTAACTTTTAACTCATCCTGTAGGTTGATAATTTTATTTTTTAAAAGATCTTGTTGATCTCTCAACTGATTATTAGTTTCAATTAGATTTGCAACTCTGTCTTTATATTCTGATAATTCATCTTTCTCTTCATTCTTGGTTTCTTGATCAACTAGAATGATAGATACGTTTTGCCCTTCGTCTAAAATCTTGATAGCTTCTTCATCAAGATATGTCATTCTATTTTGTTTAATTAAATGTCCTTCTAGTCTACGCTTATTTTTCTCTCTCCGTAGCTGTTTATACACAGCTTGTACCGATTTATTTCGACGATCTGCATATTCTTTTACTGTTATCATAAAAGCTCTCTCTTTCAACCCTCATTAAACCCTTGCTTTAAACCGTTTAATAACTAAAAAAGCACTTTATTTAAAACGTATTTTTAATTTTAAACTAAAAGTCATTAAACCTCTTTAAACCCTTGCTTTAAACCGTTTAATAACTATATTTTACACTATTTTTCGTTATTTTTTAACCACATCATTCTGTAATACGCATATCCAATAACATTCTCATCTTCTTGTACTTCCATTACTGTTTCTAATTCATTTAAAGACATATTATTGATTTTTTCCAATGTGCTTTTAGGAAGTTGAATCATTACGTTAACTGTATCTGAATCACTCCTGGTCTTAATAATATTCTGAGGAATAAAATGACCTCTTGGAACCTCATTTTGACTAGATTTCTTAACATTTTTGTTCTCTTCCCACCATTTTTTTACTGTATTTTTTGATAGACCTGTATCTTTAACACATTGATATTTTGTTCCTTCAGGATTGATTTTCCGCCATTCTCCAACAATATCCTTTTTTGCCTTTCGTCCTTGTAATGCTCTCCCTTTTTCTTCGCTCAAAATTTCTAAATTACTTCTTGCCATTTTTAAATGTAACGACTGTTTTCGTCCGTTTCGTTTATTTCTTTCGATTCGGATATTCGTCAATTTCTCGATATCTTTTAAAGGGAAAGTATTGTATCGTTCATCATAACACTCTAAAGCCGATTTAATATCTTCCTCAGTAAACGGTTCATCTTTATTTAAACCATTTAAAAAAGGAATCAAATCTATTGCATCCTGCTTTATCTCATCTTTAGATAAACCACATTTTATACCATAAATCACCAATGTCATGATACAAAAATATCTGTGGCCATAACTGGCTCCATTTTCATCTTTTTTTATTTGCTGGATCCACCAATCGTATAGATCACGTTTTACTGTCCAATAGCTTCTTATACCCTTTACAACCTTATTTTCGTACCATTCCGGATACTTTTCCTTTGCCTGATCCAGTGTTAATTTACTTTCCTTGAATAATTTTTTTTCATCAATCTCAATTTTAGTAGGAACAAAACGATTCAAATACTCTATGTTGACTGGATGATGGTTTACTCTATACACTTCAACTCTATCCAGTGGAGCATTTTTTTTACATTTACCACCCAATATTCTAAAAGGCTGATTGATTCCTTGTTTTTGTACTTTCTCATCAACAGAAGTATTTTTGTTCCACATTTTTTCGGTTAAAGAGTATTTAAATTCCTTTAATTGAAGCTTCAAATTAGGGAACAATGGTACTGGTTCTTCAAAAACATAATATAAATGTATCCCATGACCACTTAAAGCCACGTAATTTGGTAATGGATAATAATCAAATTCTTTATTGAATGCAGCATAAAAGAAATTATTCAAACTATTATCTGTAACACCATCAATATCAAATATCATTGCACACATTTTAGAAGCTCTATCCGATGTATATTTTGCACCAAAGTAAGTTAAACCATTCATTACACAGAAATCTGCATTAACAAGCTCATTTCGATAGATTTCTTCAAACTTATCTTCAAACATAATTCTGAAATGGCCATGATCTTCATTCTCATTCTTATAATAGGCGATTGGATTTGCTTTGAAACTTCCACTATCTTCATACTCCTTCTGAATGAATCCTTCTCCAATTCTAAAAATATCTTTATAAACATCTAGTGGATCCATCTTCTCTCCACCATACTTCTTAATAACATCACTTAACATTGTTATGAACACCTCTCTAAAACAAACATAAAAGGACAAAAAAGAATCAAAGGCCAAGAGGCCTCTAGGTCACGTTATATTATCAATGAAGTTATTTTACCTTTTTACACAAAAAATATAACACGAATTTAGCTCCGTGTTCAAGCAAATTTTTACTCTAGCAAAATGGCATAAATGTTCCTCTGTACAGTGCTAGAGTAAAACCTTGAAATCTTGTTGTTATTAATAAGTACGTGTCCTCGTACTTAGCTTCTGCTAAGTCTCGGATGTTTACTTTTGAAAAGTTCATGATATAATTCAAGTAGGTAAATTTGGTGGCAACACTAAAAGAAAAGAGAGGACTGCAATCCTCTCTTTTTATTTTGTACTGTGCTACCGAGGACTATGTGACTAGTCCTTTTTCTTTATCTCTACAACAATCAGGTAAATCAACAAAAGTTGAATGATTGTATCTAAATTCATATAGGTAAATTTGGCAGCACAAGTACATGGACGTATCTAAAAACATACAAATACCTCCAGTAAAAATTATAGCATAATCTGGTATCTGAAAATCTACCTCTAGGTCACGTTATATTATCAATGAATTTTTTCTACCTTTTTGTACCAAAAAAATTTACTCTAGTAAACAAGTGAAATGTATTTGCTTTAGTGTGGGGTTCCCGCTCTTTCTCATATAAAATTATCATAAATTATTGTGTTAGCGCTTTCAAGTTGCTATAATTTTTTTAAAGGAAAGGAGTAGAATGAACTAGTATTCATTCACGTATTATGTATGCGATCTTTAAAAAAGAAAATCGCTGTTTTTTTAGTTTGTTTGTCAACTTGTATTGCATCTTCTGGTATTTCTGTTTTTGCTTCTGAGAATAACGCAGATTATGGCAATAAGAAATTTACAGCTTGTCCAGTGCCTAGATCCAGTGGAGATGAAAGCGATGAAGAATTTATAAAATTCATAGAAAATGAATATAATATTTCTCGTAACGATGAAAATGTATCTGTCCAATATAATGGAAATGGAACAACTTCTATTGCTATTGTTGAAAATGAGAATCAAGCAACAATATTTACATCTCCAACAATAGAAGAGACTAAACTTTTAGAAGAATATAATGAAAATAGTAGGAGTATTGCATGGACAGCTCTTGTTTGGCTTTTTAGAGCGTATAAAATTGGAAATGCAATTAAAACTGGATGTCAAGTTATTCAAGGAGTTTCTGGAGAAGATGTGTGTGGTCGTATAGCTAGACAAACTATTGAAAGTTTAGTTGCAGCAGGTACTAGAAGACAATTCAAAGTAATTCGTTCTGTTGAAAAAAAGCCTTGTCCTTATCCTCCTAGTTCACAACAATGTAATGAACCTCCGTATGCTTATTGGAAAACTACACTTCAAGCATGCTAAAATCCTATGAATTTTTCTCACATATTTTGGTTCATACTAGTATTGATATGGAATATTAAAGTCGTTATAGATTTAATAAATCATACTTTCTCATTCGATTTATTAAATTGTTTTATCTCAATACTTGGAATATTTGTTCTAATATACCAAACAAAGCTTTTATTTAAAGATATAAAAGACAAACAACAAAAAAAGGAGAACTAACTCTCTCCTTTTTTCTCTAAAGCAATGAATAAAGATTCTCAAAATTGTAATTCAAATAATGATGATCTAAAATTTTGATTAATTTAATTAAATTGTTTTTAGTAAGTCTCGGACGTTTACTTTTGAAAAGTTCATGATATAATTCAAGTAGGCAAAAGTACAGATTAAAAGCCACGTAAGAAGAACTGACCCAGTCACTCAGTTCTTCTTTTTTTTGCAAAAAAAGAGAGTGGGTAGTCAGTCCACTCTTTTATGCTCTGTTGTCCGGTCGTTTCTGTTGAGCCATTTGTAGATGTAGTTGGCGGCCACACCTGCTCCGACAGAAACTAAAAAAGTACAGATTAATTCAACCACGTTCTCACCTCCTTCGCGTTGGTGAGCCCAGACAACAGAAAGATTATATCATAATTAAAAAACGCTCTTAATAATTTTAAAAACACTGTTCATCACTTTATATGTTGGCCATCCTAAAAAGCCTCCAATAAATACAAGCAAAAATCCAGCTGAAACAAATGCTATCCACTTATTGATCCATACATTTTTAAAGTTGATCCAGAATTCTTTCTTTTTCAAATCTTCACTGATTCTATCAAGTTCTTCCTGTTTGGATTCAATTGATTTATTTATAGTATTTAATTTGTTTTCTTTATATTCTATGTGCTCTGAAAGGTGTTTTATTTGTTCCTTAAGAACAGTTTCCTGGTTTCTGTAGTTTAAATCAAGCTCTTTTCTTTTTGCCTCGTACAGCGCATTTAATGAGGTTGTATCCATAATATTGTCGTTTAATTCAATGATTTGCTGATTCATTACCTGCTGGTTATAAGCAAACTTATCTAATCTGTCATTCAATTGTTCCTTCTCTTTTGCTGCAGCCACTTCATTTTGTGCGAATACAGAACGAATCAGTTGTCTCATTGCATCTTGATTAGAATCTAATTCTTGCTTTTTACAAGCGACTGTTTGTTCTAATTCGTCTTTCTGTGTCTGTATCTGGTACTGCTGATTACTTGTTTGTTGTACCTGCTGCTTCAATCTATCCAGATTGCTTTTTTTAGATATCGATCTCATATCCTCTGCTCCTTTCTATCTCTCTGTCATGTTCTTCAATCAGAGATGTAGCTTTATCTATACGTTCTTCAAAACTCAATCCTTTGATCTCCTTTCGATATTCCTCCTGTGTGAGGTCTTTATATGCTTCCGGTTCTAATACCTTTAGCTGACTTAACATCTCTTTTTGGCGCATATCCTGTTCTTCTATGTCATGTATCAGACTTAACTTGCTGTCTATCACTTCTGTAAATTCATGATCAAGATGATTTAAATCTTCAATCTGATTGCTTAGACTTTTAATTTCATTATCAAGCCTTTTATTTTCTTTAAACATGTCATTGAATTTATCTTTTATTCCATTCCAGGCCTTTGCAGCCTCATATTCTCTGCTTTTGCGTTTGATATATACTTTAAGATTTCGGAGGGTGTCCATGACCCAGTCTGCCATTTCATGCACTAACTCAATTGCTTTTGGCGTTATTTTCTTTTCTTCAGCATTTGCCTCTTTTACATTTTCCAGGACTTCTTGTTTAATAGAAATGTAATTTTTTAATTGTATCGGTTCTAATTCGATATGTTGTTTTACATTTTCGTTATATCGTTTAACTTCTGCATTCCACGCTTTTGCATTATCTAAATAATCTTTACTTGCTCCTTTGTATAACTTCTTCTGTGATAGATAGGGGTTATTTTTTATACCATCGTGTAAATCTAATTTGTAACCGTACTTATTTAAAGTATCTTTGACTATCTTGTTTTTGTGATGTAACCACCAACGTTCAGTAAATTTCTTATCCTTTACTTTGAATATGTCCGTTTGGTATTTGATGTTACCCTCTTTATCTCGTTGTACTTCGCCCTTTTTATGAACCAATACAGCATTTTCACTATTTGCTTTCACTAATTTATGCGTATCTTTGTCATGCCAAATGTCTTTCTTGTAGACTTTAGGCTCAAGATTTATTTGGTTTTCACGCTCACTAAAAAGAATATGGACATGAAGATTCGTGCGATTGTGATTCCAATGAACTGCATATTCATAGTCCTTATTTTCGCCAACTATCTCATGAGCCAAGTCATCGCAAACTTGCTCTAATCTTCGTTTATCTTCGGCAAGTTCATTCGGTAAAGCAATATGCACTTCAAGTGCCTCATTATTGGCAACATTCGATTTTTGATGTTCCTTTTCAAAAGAAGAATGTTCCTGCCATGAGTATTGCATTTCTATTTTTTGCAATACGATTTTTTCTTGTCGCTTCTCATCATTCAAATAATTAGAACGACCTACTACATTAGAAATTTTGGCTATTCTACCATAAACTGTTGCCATAAATTTCACTCCTTTCTAGCCGTCTGCAAGACCGCAAACCCTTACGGCGATAGCCTTAAGGTTGAGTTTGCGCTCTCAATCGGCGAGGCCTTATATTCTTATTGTATCACATGTTTTTATAGTGAAAAAATATCTATTTTCTTGTCTCTAGGTCTTTGACAAAAGCAAACTACAACGATATAATTGTATTACAAGTAATACATAGAGGAGGGCTTATTATGACTACAATTTCTTTAAGAGTTAATGACGATGAATCTAAATTAATTCATGACTATGTTTCTATCAACCAATTAAATATGAGCCAGTTTATTCGTGATGCTGTTCTGGATAAAATAGAAAATGATCTTGATCTTGATGAAGATCGTATCTTATATGCGTTTGAAAAAGCTAAACAAGAAACTACATATGATCATACTGAAGTTTGGAAAATGCTTGGTGTCTAAATGTATAAAGTAGAATTTACTGAATCTGCAGTTAAACAGCTAAAAAAGTTAGATAAACAAACTGTTCGTGTTATAAAAAACTGGGTTATCAAAAACCTAGTCAATACTCCTGATCCAAGACTGCATGGAAAAGCTTTGAAAGGTAATCTAAAAGGGATTTGGAGATACAGGGTAGGAGATTATAGATTATTTGCATCAATTGAAGAAGATATAATAACTATCAGCATTTTTGAAATTGGTCATAGAAGGGATATTTATAAATAAAAAGAGTGGTAATTCCACTCTTTTTTCATTCTACATTTTGAATCCAATTATCCAATTCCTTTATAGGGTTATTCCAATCAGAAATTACTAAATAGTCAATAACTTTATTTTTTTTTATGTAATAAAATGTAGGAACATATTTGAAAGGATCAAAATTATTTTTTAAATACTCCATATCTGTATCAGTTGTCTCTTCATTTATTTCATATTTATAAATCACTACATCTTGTTGTAATTCTGATTTTTTTTCATTTAATTTATTGCAATATGGACAAGTATTTTTAGATATTTCAACAATTACTTCATCATTATTTTCAATTATATTTGTTAATTCACATATATTATTTACGTTTTTAAATTCAGTTTTTGCTTTTTGACACCCTATTAAGCAAAATGACATTAACAATATAAATAAGATTTTCTTCATCTCTTTAATTTTACATTCATTAAATAAAGTAATATTATGCTTGCCACAAAAGAGATTATTGAAAAATATAATGACGAAATAGATGATATTTCAACTAAATATCGTAATATAAAATAAATTATTATACCTAGTATAAAACCGGCACCAAAATATTTCTTCATAGATTTTTTCATATTAATAATGTCCTTACACATATTTTCTGCACATTGCCCCTTCATAAGAATTTGGCGGATAAACATTACAGTTGATATATGTTCTTCCTGTGTATTTTCTGTGTAACACATTTTGAATAGCCTGTGCTACCCACCAAGCTCCAGCTTTCCCAGAAGCTGCTATAACTACACCGTCCATAATTGTGGCTGACAAATAACCTACAACTGCACTTCCTATAACCACTGCAATCGTTGCTGGGGTTCTGGTTTGAATCGGATTATCTACTCTAACAATATTATTTTCTTCATCAACAGTATAAGTTAAATATTCCCCTGCATAAGGACTGTCTTCCCCCATCTCATATTCTAATTGATCAATACTCTCTTGAGTAAATTCAATCGCTGTAGGAGGGTCTTGCTCTTGAGCTTTTATTGGAATTCCTCCAAAGGCAGAAAATAAAGCATAGAAACTAGTAAATAAACATACAAACATTTTTTTCATCGTGGCACCTCTTGTTTTCATTGTGATACCTCCTTTTCATATTTATCTAATCACTCTTAAACTTATAGAATAACAAAAACCGAATTTTTGGCATAATAAATCAAAAATTTGGTTGTTTCTTTTATACCTAAATAAAAAATAAAAAGCATTGTATCTGATTAGATTCGATTTTTATTTCTCCATGGTATTTATTAACTATAATCTTTAAAAGTATCTGCAAGTCATCATTTTCTATGTTTATTTTATTTGGATATTCTATATTTATACGTAACTCATTTATATTCGCATACATATGAAATTTCATTGTTCCCTTTTTTCTTATCATATCATCTTGTAATAAGCAAAGCATTAACGATGATAGATCCATTGGTTTCATTTTTATTTTGTCCGGAACATCAATTTTTATATCAAAATCAATTTGAGAATGTGTATTAATAAATCTACTTAAAAAGGAATCTACATAAATATTTGTACAGATAGATGGACTATAAATTTTAAAACAATCTAATAAAATATTATCAATTTTATCTTGTGCTTTATCGTATTCTTTTTTTTCTAGCATATTTTTTACAAAAAACAATTCATTTTTTATATCATGAATAGATTTATTTATGTTTTTTTCATCTAAAATAATTTTTTCAATAGATTGATCAGTTATATCTACAAACTGATTCAAATTTTTTAACATTACCTTAAATTTATATGTTTTAAAAAAAATTAAAACACTATATCCTATTACCAATGCCATCGTTATAGCAAATGCTTCATAAATATTAAAAAACAGATGTAATATAACATATGTGATAATTCCTAAAACAAATCCTAATATATATCTTTTTTTCATATAATTTTCCATTCTCAAATATTTATGTTTTTAAAAATATATTTTGCTTTTATCAATTTCCATCGTCGCCGACTAACTTTTATTTTTTGTTGATTATTTAAAACAATTAAATGATTCTTATTATCTATACTTTTAATTTTTGATAGATTAACAACTTCGCTATTATTAACTCTTAAAAAATCACTAGAAAAATATTGTTGGACATCTTTTAACGTATCATACGTCAACCGATGAATTTTGTTACCTTCTAATGAAATATATAAATTTCCTTCTAATAAATAAAATCTAACTACATCATTTTCTCTGATTTCTATTTTCCCTCCTATTATAGATAATATTATTCTGTTCATATTTTGAATTTTTTTCCTTGCAAACTCTATTTTTGATACAAGAAGATTATCAATTTTTATTTTAGGAATAAATCCTAAAACGTTTGAATCAAATACATCAATCATATACTCCTCATAATTAGATATATAAATAATAAATAATTGTTTATTTTCATGTTTTTTTATATAATCTATCCCATTGTATTTATTTAAATTGATATCTAACAATAGCAAATCATAATAAATATTACTCAAATTATAACTATCTATATCACTATACACATGAACTAAATCACTACCCAAATTTAATAGGCTGATAATTTTTTGTTGAAAAAATATATTGTCTTCTAAAATAGCAATTTTCATATTAATTCCTTTTCTAAATGTAAGTATCCGCATAATCTATTATATGATTAATATCTCTCAAAACTAAAAACTTCTTTTACAAAACATTTAAATATTTGTATTAAGAGATTTATACTATACTACGATTATTTAAACTATCCACCACTTATATACAGTTGGTTTTGTTAAACCTGTATCACGAATACATTCCGCTTTTTTCCCTTCCGGATGTTCTAATCTCCATTTTTGAACAATTGATTGCTTCGTTGGAGCTCCTTCTTTGTTGATCCATGAACCATTTGGATGTTCAATATCACGAATTGCATTCATGATTTTTATATGTTGTTCCTGTTTTCGGCCATTACGTTTATTTCTTTCGATTCGAATATTCGTTATTTTCTCGATATCTTTTAAAGGAAAAGTATTGTATCGTTCATCATAACACTCTAAAGCTGATTTAATATCTTCCTCTGTAAATGGTTCTTTTTCATTTAAACCGTTTAGAAACGGTATCAAATCAATTGCATCCTGTTTTATCTCATCTTTAGATAAACCACATTTTATACCATAAATCACCAATGTCATGA
>OCLL01000276.1_pt1 | contig 12255 bp, 11 predicted proteins | sample 1538931 | NCBI WGS metagenome assembly OCLL01 (sample SAMN03418270, study PRJEB22391) | human gut metagenome | biome: human-gut; feature: organic feature; material: feces | host: Homo sapiens | place: Tanzania | collected 2013-01 | reverse complement strand
ATAGGCTATGCTGTATCTGGGGATAACTATATCCACGGAACTATGCAGGTACGCCAACTTTCCGCCCATTTCCTGCAGCACGATGTTGCATTTCATGAGCTGTCCGTTCTCACTCTTCTGACTCTGCACAGCGAAGGCCTCGCCCTGCTGCACCACGCGCATCAATTTTGCGTTCATAATCTTAATAAAGCAAGACCTAACCTTCCTTTAAGGCTCTTTAGTTTGTGGCTCCGATCTTGCTGAAAGCTGATGCAAAGTTAAGGCGAAAAAATCGTGTAAGTGCAAAAATAATCGTTTTAAATCGTTGAAATTCATGATATTAGGAATCTGTAGGAATCGTTAGGAATCAATCGGAATAAAATCAAGGAATCAATCGGAACCAGAAAAACGCAAAAAGCGGCAACCACTATCCTTTTGTCGGATAATCGTTGCCGCTTTCTATAGCGTATTTAGTTTTCAGGAAACAACAGATTATACTTCTTCTGTTGTCATTGCTTTATAGATATCATCTCCGATATTTCTATCAGTTCCCGTCCATTGAAAATGATTTGGTGGGAACGAAGGTGCTTTTTTGTTCTTTTTCTGGTCTCCGTGCAATTTCTTATTCATCCCATTTGCCATATTTTTAATGGCTTTTTCATCGCTATACTTTAGTACTCCAATTCCAATCAAGGCACGGATAAAATCAATACACTTTGTTCCAGGGCGAATTGCTTTTACTTCCATGGAAACAGCCATCATCATAGCTACCTGTACATTGGTCGTCATGTCAATCACGGAAGCCGCTTTCACAATTTGCTTTCTTGAATTCATTACAACTCCATTGGACAAAGTAAATGTTGGCTTCATTACTTTATTGGTCGCATCTCTACAGTCATCTGGGATGATTACTTCATCAGGGACTACGTTTTGGTGGTCTGTATTGGATTCCTGATTAGACATTGACTCGTTTTGATAGAGTTGCTCTTTGAGTCTTAAAACTACAAGTTCGGTACCCATGATATCATACATTTCTCTTCTTGAAAGGTGCAGATAACGCATTTGTGGTACGATATCTTTCTTTCGCAAGTTGTGGGAATGGAATATACCTCTTGGTACTTTGTCTAGCCAATCAGTCAGTCTGTTGAGCTCAGATTTTAGTACATCCGTTTTGGCAAGACCCAATGGTGCTTTTAAATAGTTGTCGTCGTACCTTTTAAAAAATCCATCCTTTTCATTGGAGAAAAACTCTTTCATTCTAGCCAGATGGTTCTCGTAAATCTTGTTTCTATCCTCTTCTCTATGTATATTTGCCACAAGATTCTGGATTTTATGGCAGAGATCTTCTAATTTCTTTTTAGTTGAACTTGATATTTCTGGGTGATTGTTTGTGAAATCTTTCAACTTGTTGAGAATGCGACTTGTGTTTTTGCAATCAACAGCGCAGAGTGTTAGTGGAATTTGGGTGTAGTAGTACTCACTTAGATTAATGAGTTCTTCGGCATCCTCATCATTGAAATCTCTTGGTAGCAGTAAGTTCGTAACCAATTCAATCTTATTCTCTTCCTCCATGAATGGCATGGAAATATCAAATGGGGATGGAGCGATTCGTCTTTTGTATGGTTCGGGGACCAATAGGCATTCCTTGGGGGTGTCAACATCTGCCGTTAAAGTGATGTTGCCAATCTTGCCTATCACCTTGGCCTTTACTATTGTTGTAGAGGACTGTTCTGGGGGAAATACACGTTGTATTTCTTTTGTATAGTTTTCTGATATATAACCAATCTTGTTGTAGTTCTGATAGTACACGGCGATAGCGTTTGAGCTATAAACATTGTCTGGTTCTCTTTTCAAATAGACCATAGATGGAATAGGTAGCTGTGCTACAAATTCTGTGGCATTTCTGGTCTTTTCCTCGAAATCCTTTCCAGGCATTTGGTATCTGATTGCTGTAATATCGAAGTTCATTTTTGTCAATATTGTTTAGTTTTATATATTTTGTTTTAATACTCTCCATACAACTCGGTCTAATCCTCCTTATCTAGATAAATACTTCCAAGGAATGGTAAATCCACCAGCTTGCCTTGCTTGTAGGCATTATATGGATTCATCGTCTTGTGCAGCCCCAGCGAACTGAGACGCTTCAGCCGGGTGGCGCCTTCACGGCTCTTGTTTGTAAACCATACCACATCCCGGCGGATGTAGTCTTCGTTCAGCAGATTGATGTCGTGAGTAGTCATGAGCAGCTGGCTAGAACCCTCGCTATTGGCAAGAAACAACTTGATGAAGTAGGAGAGAAGCTCATAATGGATGCTCGTTTCCACCTCGTCGATAGGGATGAAGTTGTTGCGGTGAAGCACATGATATAGCACCACCGACATACCCAGAAACCTTTGGATACCTGTAGATTCTAGACGCTCTTGTAAAGTATATTTTCCGCCCTCGCCCGTATGCTGAAAGAGAATTTCATCATGCTTAAGCGTGCCGCGGCGGAGCACCTCTACCTTAGTCTGTTCTGGGAGGGGAGCGCTCTTGATGTTTTTCTCCATTTCCGGAGTGATACTCTCTTCGCGGTCATCTAGCAAAAGATCGGTGATGTTGAAGTCGCTCGCTTTCAGCATCTGTAATAGAAAGCGTTTCTTCTTGCCATCCTTGTCATGGCGCAATTCGTCTTTCACATTAAAGGTCAGGGAGTCACGAGGGCTCAGCGTATCTCGCATTCCCGAATAGAAGAATTCTGCCACGATATTCAGCCGTGATGTGGTTGCATTCGATTGTCCGAAGGCGGCCATAACCGTACAGTTGTTGGTTGTATTACCGGCGATGGCTTGCTGGGTGGCTTTGTTGATGCCCGATTTGCTGCCAAAGGTAACTTCCGAGTGGTCTGTTTCCTGCTGGTAGCTGCGGCTGTATAGCTTGGTAGGGCGTGAGCTTGTATAAACCATCAGCGACTCCTCGTAGATTCGCTTTTCGTCGAATTCCAGACTTAGGACGTATTTTTCCCGGTTGAGCCAGAGGGTCATCTGCATCGAGGAGTGTTCCTTGCGGCTGTGATTATCCAGAAGAAAAGGAACGTACCCCATTCCCATATTCTTGTTTTCCGGCTTGTCGAGCATGGTGCGGCGGAAGAATGCGAGGGCATCGAGCAGCGTGGTTTTGCCGCTGGCGTTGCTACCATACACGATACCAATCTTGAGGAGTTCAACACCTTCTGCCACTTCGTATAGGTATTGGCTTCTCATCTTGTCATCATTAGTAGGAAGGAAGCGGAGCGTCTGCCTTTCCCTGATGCTGAAGAAGTTTTGTATTTGAAATTCCTGTATCATAGCTGTTCTTTTTTATTTTGGTGCAAATATACGATAAAAAAGCAGAATCGCAAAATGAAAATTTGTATTTCGTGAAAAATTCACGTTATTTAATACTAAACACATGTTTTATCACTATCTCTTTCACCCGTTCCTCTATTTTCCGCCACGGCTGCCCTAGGTTCACAGTTCTCACATAGATGCGATGCCCCGTCTCCTTATACCTATAAGAAAAGTCGAAATCCTCATCCACGGTAGGGTAAACCAAAGCTCCGCTAGCAGTCAGAGTATGCGGCTTGCTCCGGTCTTCCTGGTTCATCACGTAAGAAAGAATCTGCGAGAGATGCTCCCTGCGCACCTTCTCCCTTCCTCCATACTTCGAAATCAGCGCCTCGCGGTAAAACTTGGCATCAAGAATAAGCTTCTCCTGCGTATTCGGATTGAAAAGCGTCACGTCGGTCTCCATCATCGGCAGCGCATCGCCCGCCTCCTTGAACATCATCCCGAAAGGAAAAAGCTGGAAATCAATGTATTCCCTATGCACCTCAGGATACTCATCCCGGCAATGCTGCTTGCAGAAATTCATCAGGAATCGCTCAAAGATGCAGTTCATCCGGAACTCATCCTCCGTGAAATCCAAAAACTCCAGTCTGCCATCCTTATCCTTGCACGGAAGGGTAGAGTCCCAAATCAGCTTGCAGACATTCAGCGCCAGCGAATAAACCCCATGATGGCGATGACCCGAAAGATGCCCAGGATGAATCCCAGAATGATTCCCCAGAAGCCGCTCCAGCAACCCCCCAGTAACACGAATCTCCCTAATATGAGGAAATCTTGCCAAAGTCTTTCGCAGCTTCCCTCTGATATCCTCATCAATTCCCTCTATCCTCATCAGCCTCTTCAAGGTAGAAAAGATAACCTGGTTGATGACCACATCCTGCGTCAATTCATCCACATGGCAGATGGCTCTGCCATTCAGATACTTACCGCTCTTCAAGGTCTCAGCAAGATTCAGCTTGCCGCGCACGCCCTCCACCTCCTGCTCCTCAAACCGATATTCCCTTACAAGGCCTCGGCGCAGTAACCTATCACAAACATGAATCAAAACCATAGACAATAGGTTCTCCAGCGAATGGCATTTCTCGCCATCCACCTTTACCTTGTCAAGCTGGTCGCTAACGCCCCAGGCATAACAGAGCAGGTAATACAGATTTTCTATTGGAATTTTCTGTTGCATCTCAGAACTTCAGTTTGTTGCAAATCAATTCATACTTATCCTCATCGTCGAAGCAGATTTCACGAAGATACGGAAACAGCTCATACTCGCAGATGTCACTCCACCAGGTGGAAAAATCTTCACAGCCATCTGTCTGACAGAAATAACTGTGCCCGATTTCCAATCCTCTATCAATGGTGGAAATCACCTCGTTTGCAGCCTTTACCTTGCTCACCATCAGCTCCGCTTTCTCTTGGCTGATACCTTTTTCTTCTAGAAAACTGATGAAAGCCTCGTTGAATTCCGACTTGATGGGACAGAAACGGAATCGGCGTCGCAGGGCATAATCCACGATGGCGAGCGAGCGGTCGGCGGTATTCATGCAGCCTATCAGATAAACGTTCTCGGGCACAAAGAAGCGTTCGTCGTCCTCGTTGCTGTAGGTCAGTTTGATGGCATACTGCTTCTTACGCTTGTCGGCCTCTATCAGCATCATCAGTTCGCCCAGAATCTTGCTGATGTTTCCGCGGTTTATCTCGTCGATGATGAAGACAAACTGCTGGTCGGGAGAACGCCTTGCCTTACAGCAGAAGTCAAAGAATATGCCATTTCTCCGTTCAAATCCGCCCTCCTCAGAAGGACGGATGCCCTGCACGAAATCCTCATAACTGTAGGATTGATGAAACTGCACCATATCGATGTTCTCATCCTTTAATTCTCCAATCAGCTGATAGGCTATCTTTCTGGCAAGAAAGGTTTTGCCAACGCCAGGGGCTCCTTCAAGGATGATGTTCTTCTTTGACTTCAGCAGGGAAACTATTTTCTTGAATTGGTCAGCGCTGATGAATGGCTTGTCGGGGTCCTTGTCAAAATCGTAGATAGGCTTGCCGATAAGACGCTCGCAGTAGTCAAGAAAATCGATGTATTTCCTTACGTGGCATCTCAGGCTTGCCATTTGGTGGCGCTTACCGTAATCCCGTTCTTCATCTATCTTGGCAGTTAAGAGCTTGCTCACTTCTGCGGCATCCTCTGCTTTCTTGATATCCAATACAGAGTTTACCCCGCAAGCCTCTTTCGCCACCTCGCAGATAACCTTGTTCGAGCCTACGCTGGCGTAACCACCGGGCTTGATGTTATCTATCTTCAGAAACTCCAGGAAAGCCTCCTTCACCTGTTCCTGGCTTTTCCCCTTTAATTTAAAAATATTCTTATCTGCCATATTTATTCTCTTATTTATAAGTTGTTTTGTAATTATATTTTTTAGTTGGATCTAAGAAGATCTAAATCCCATGGGTATCGATCTAAGAAGATCTAATTTATTTGTTCATTTCGCAGGGATCTCCTATCTTTGCAACGTGTTTGATAATTATATTGTAGAATTTAACAATGAAAATTATGGAAAAACAATGGATTTCAACTATTGAGCTGCTTAACTATCTGAAGGAACATCCTAATAAGGAGAAAGAATGCAGACTCAATTTGGGCTATGGTCTAGGTTCCACCCATTATTGGTATTGGGACCCCAAGACGAACATGTTCATGCACTCCCGCAACTGGGATTTTGAGCCTTATACCGCAAGTGAAGTGATTAAATGGTACGGGGAAGGCAAATGGAAGATTGAACAATGAATTGAGAGTGGGGGGGAACGAACAGTTCATCCCCTTGTTTGTTTCACAAAAGAGAACAGCATCCGAATTATATGTTCTTTCTATTTTTGCCATAATCGAAACCATTTTTTGTTTTATGCCGCAAAGTTAAGATTATTATTTGGAATAAGCAAAGTTTTTGGGGCTTTTTCTTGGTGGTTTATCAAAAAATGAGTAGCTTTGCGGACGTGAATATAAAGTATCATAAGTATAATAACGAATAACGAAAATAGCGAAAAGATGAATAAAATTACGATGCTCGGAACGGGAAATGCTACGGTTTCCCAAATCTATAATACCTGTTTTGTGCTCCAGACTTCCAGCACCCTGATGCTGGTGGATGCGGGTGGAGGAAACGGAATCCTCTCGCAGCTGAAGAAGGTGAATGTTCAGATTTCTGATATTCATCATCTCTTCGTTACCCATGCGCATACCGACCATGTGCTGGGCGTAATCTGGGTAATCCGAATGGTGGCGCAATGTAAGGGTTACGAGGGATTGCTCCACGTGTATGGAAACGACAAGGTGATGATGGTAATCAAGACCATCATCGATATGATTCTTGCCAAGAAGCAACTGGCGAAGGTGGCTGAAAGGGTGGTATTCCATCTGCTGGAAGATGGCGATAGCTTCGAGGTGGGGGATATGAAGCTGGAATGCTTTGATATTCAATCTACTAAGGAGAAGCAGTTCGGATTCCGTGCTGAGTTGCCGGGTGCTTCTGAAGATAATGCTCTTGAAGATAATGCTTCAGAAGAAAATCATGCTAAACCTTTGGTCTTGGCGTGCTTGGGCGATGAGCCTTATAATGAGCAGAACCGACGCTATATTGAAGGGGCTGACTGGATGATGTGCGAGGCGTTCTGCCTCTATGCCGACCGGGATACTTTCAAGCCTTACGAGAAGTGTCACAGCACGGCGCTTGATGCCGGGAAACTGGCTGCAGAACTGGGCGTGAAGAATCTCATCCTGTATCATACGGAGGAGAAGACGCTGGCTAATCGTAAGGAAAATTATACCCGTGAAGCTGCTGAAAACTTCAAGGGTAGAATCTTTGTTCCGGATGATCTGGAAGTGATTGAGCTGTAGGTTTCTTTGTCCCACAGATTTCACAGATTTACACAGATTCTGGACCTGTTCGGTCTTTGGTAAAAAGGCACGCAGATTTCGCAGATGACGCAGATTTTTGACCTATGCGGTCGGGGATTTCGCAGATTTTTTTGTTTGGATATTTGTGGAATTCTCTACTCGATTATAGCAAGTATGAATCTGTGTAATCCGTGTAATCTGTGGGACATGAAAAAGTAAAGAAGAAATCTGCGTCATCTGCGTAATCTGCGTGACCTTCCCCTAAGCCCGCATAGGGTATAAATCTGTGTTAATCTGTGGAATCTGTGGGGCTTTTTTTATGCTGAGTTTAATCTGTTGAATCCGGTAGGAGAATCTCGGTTACTTCTCGCTCTCCGAAATCTATCATGGCGTTGAAGAGGCTCACTTTTTTCGCTTTTTTGAGGTCTTCTAATGTGAGGTCGGCTTCCTCGATGATGCCGGTTTCCAGAAGCTGTGTACGCTTGGTTCCCAGGAGCAGGGGATGCTTGGGGGTGAGCCATTTTGTGCCATCAAAAAGGGCGAGGTTGGTGAAGGAGGTATCGGTAATGAGGCCGTTTTTTACGATGATGATTTCATCACAATCGCCCTTCTGGGCTACCAGGGCGTTGAGCGCACTTCGGTCGGTGCTCTTGTAGGTGTAGTCGATTTCATCATCCTCTACCACCTTGAGGGAATGAATCTCCTTCATCTTGTAGGGGGCATACTCGATGGCTTCCACGCCCTGGGCGCCATAAACTACTCGTGCCTTGTAAAGGTTCATTTCTTCTTTGGGAGAAATGAGGGATGAAAGATTTATTTCTTCTGATGCAATGGATGGGAAGAACCTGCGGATGGTTCTCTCCATTCTTGCCTGATGATAGGGCAGGGCCAGGGCCTTGCCGTTCTTGATTTTTATTGTTTCTACAAATTGCTGTTTCATAATTCTCATAATTTTTTGTGTAATCGATTTCCTAATATTCGGAAGATGGATTTTCTTGAATCGGAAGATAGATTTTCTGAATCACTTCTTCGTATTCCTTCCGGCAATCGCTCTTCGAGGTGATACCGCCACCTGCCTTGAAATACAATTTTCGGCTAGCTTCAGAATTCTTTCCTTTTTCTGTCTTGGAAGGCGAAGTTTCTTCTTCTATGAATCTTATCATGACGGCGGAATTGAGTTCGCCCTGGTCGTAGATTCCCATGATGCCCGTATAGAAGCCGCGGTCGTAGCCTTCTGCCTCGTGGATGATCTGCATGGTTTTATCCTTCGGGGCACCCGTGATGGAACCGGCTGGGAGCTGGGCATCGAGGATTTCGCCCAGATGCTCCTGGTAATCTTCGGGCAGGCGACCGCTGATTTCTGAACTGGTTTGCAGGATGTCGCCCTTGTTGGTATGCAATACATCGATGTAACGATATTTATCTACCCTTACATCTTCTGCCACCCGGCTCAGGTCGTTTCTTATCAGATCTACGATGGTGGCGTGTTCTGCCGCCTCCTTCTCGTCTTCCATCAGCTGCTTTTCGGCATCGGGAAGGGATGCATCCAGGGTTCCCTTCATCGGATAGGAATAGATTCTTCCGCCCTTGATTCTGACGAAGGTTTCGGGCGAAAAGCAGACGAAAGGGTTTGAAATCTCTTCGATGTTCTCTTCTTTCGGATAAGTTTTGTTCTGAAATTCTTCTTCCATCTTATCAGCTTTATTCTGCGATTCTTCTTCTTTCTGCTGAGCTTTATCTTCTGCTTGATTTCTCTTTCTTCTGAGCAGCAGTTTATACTTTCCTTTTGCCCGGTGGAAAATATCCTCTAATGAGAGATTGCAGCTTACGGGAACCTTGCAGGTGAGATTCGTGAGATAGCTGTTGCCTGCCATGATGTTGTTCTTCACGATGCCGAAACTTCGCTCGTAATCGTTATAAAGGGGCGGAGTTATCTGCCAAGAAATCTCTGAAATCTCTTCCTTCGAGATTTCTTCCTCCGCAATCTTCTCAGAAATCTCCGCAATCTTTTCCGAATTATTTTTCATCTCATCAGAAGAATTCCCTCTTCCTTCGAAATAGAAGAGGCATTCTTCGGGATTTATATCGGATAGCAAGCTGATGAAGGCCTTGTCTCCCTGATAGTTGATGACAAAGAGAAAAGGCTCATCCTTGCTTGCCAATCGATTGATTTTATCTATGATTTCCTGTTTCATGCCTGCAAAGATACTGCTTTTATTTGGAAAGGCAAAAGATTGGTTACAGATTTTTTTGATGGGACGTCTTCTCCACACGCCCTTTACCTTTCCCTTCGGTCGGTGACCGTTGGTTCAGGGCGTGTGGCGCATATTAAATACGCTTTTCCCTGCCTTTTTTAATACGCTTCTCCCTGCTCTATTTCTTCCTGCGTGATGCGTTTCCGGTCGATGGCGCGCCAGGCGAAGACGATGTAGGCGAGGACGAACGGGATGAGGAGGGAAACTATCGCCATGGTGCGGAGCGTGAACTCGCTGCTGCAACTGTTGGCGATGGTGAGCGAACTCTGAAGGTCGATGTTCGACGGATAGTAGGCGGTATTGTTCCAGCCGGCTATCAGCAGCAGAACCAGCACGGTGAGCACGGTTCCGATGCCCGTAAACCAGATTCCCTTTCTATACTGCACGCTTCCCGATGACTTGAAAATGCCGAAAAGTACGAGCACTATTCCTATTATTAATATGACTGATAGGATTGGCATCTCCATGAGATTGTGAAGATACTTCATGCTCTCAATCGTGATGCTGCCCGCAGATGCTTCGCTCAATCCTGCCTCTGCAGCTGCGCTCATTCCTGCCTCTGCTGCCGTGCTGAATCCATCCTTTACCATTAATCTGATGAGGAACGGCAGGAAGAACAAGAGGAAAATCAGGGCATTCCATGGCAACTGGCGGGTGCAGCGCTCCTGAATCTGCTGGTGCTCGATGTTGTTCTTGATGTAAAGCATACCCAGAATGCGAGCCAGCATCAGTACGGCAAGTCCCAGCACCACATTCCATGGGTCGAGCAGGGCATCAAGACCATGACTGGCGTTTGCCCATCGGCTGATAACGGGTTGCAGATGGTTGGTAATATTGCCCTTGTCTATCAGAAAATTGCTGCCGTTGAAGAAGGTGGCAACGGCTCCGCCAAGGAGCAGAGGACCCACGATGCCGTTGATGATGAGGCAAATCTGAAAGGTCTTGGGGCCAAGAAAATTACCTATCTTGTTCTGGAATTCATAGCTCACCGCCTGAATCACAAACGAGAACAGGATGATCATCCACAGCCAGTAGGCTCCGCCGAAACTGGTGCTGTAGAACAACGGGAACGAGGCGAAGAAGGCTCCGCCGAAGGTAACGAGCGTGGTGAAGGTGAACTCCCACTTTCGCCCCGTGGAGTTGATGATGAGGCGACGCTCTTCTTCTGTTTTTCCCAAACAGAAAATCAAGGTGTTGGCTCCCTGTACAAACATGAGAAACACCAGCAGGGCTCCTAATAATGATACGAGGAACCACCAGTATGATTGCAAAAATTCGTATGTCATAATGCTAATGTCATAAAGTTATTTCATAATCTTAAGTTCATCTTCTTAAGTTTATCATCTTAAGTTTTTATTCGTATTCCGGTCCTTTCTTGATCTGCTTCAACAGGATGCTGATTTCCACGGCGAGCATGGTGGTGAAGAGTGCCAGGAAGATGAAGAAGGTGGTGGCCACGCTGCCTGCTTCGATGTCGGAGATGGCGGCGCTAACTGGCAGCAGGTCTTGGATGGTCCAAGGCTGGCGACCGATTTCTGCTACTATCCAGCCCGATTCTGAGGCGATGTAAGCCAGCGGAATCATGATGATGGCGGAAATGAGGAACCATCGGTATTGGGCGATTTCCTTCTTATAAACCAGGAGTAGGCTGAGGGCGAAGAAGAGGATGAGCAGGCAGCCTACTCCCACCATCAGGCGGAAGGCGTAGAAGCAGATAGGGATGCTCGGCACCAGTTCCTTGGCGTCCTTGATGTAACCATATCCGAAGTATTTCATATTCTCCTTCAAGATTGGCAGCTGGTCTTTCGCCTTGGTTTCGCGATAGGTTTTCAGGGCAACAATCGCCTTCTTGCCCCGGGCTATCTTTTCCTCTACAGTTGGTTCCCGGGTGCCATCCTCCTTAGTATAACCTTTGAGAATATCGTTTACACCAGGCACGTAGCCATCGGCTGTGCGGGTGGCAAGGAACGAGAGCATGTTGGGGATGGCGATGCGCATGGCTGGCTCCTGCTCGCTTTCGTAATCGGGCTGTTTGAAGGGGTGAACGGCTGCTATAGCCGTGAGGCTTTCGCCGTTTCCACCATTATATAATGCTTCCATCGCAGCCAGTTTCATCGGCTGCACCTTTGCCACCGAGATACCAGCAGCTTACGGCTACAACGAAGGTGGCGCCGATAATCCACGAGGAGGTAACGGTGTGGGTGAATTTGTTGATGGCGAATGGCGAGAGTGCCACATCCAGGAAGGATGTCATCTCGAAGCGCATGGTGTCGGGATTGAATTCCTGACCCACCGGGTATTGCATCCAGGCGTTGGCTACGAGAATCCACCAGGCTGAAATGGTGGCGCCAAGACCCGTGAGCCAGGTGGAGGCAAGGTGGAAACCTCGGCTCACCTTATCCCAGCCGAAGAACATCACCGCCACGAAGGTGCTCTCCATGAAGAATGCCAGGATGCCTTCGATGGCGAGGGGAGCGCCGAACACGTCGCCCACGAACCAGGAGTAGTTGCTCCAGTTGGTTCCGAATTCAAACTCCAGGATGATTCCTGTGGCCACGCCCATGGCGAAGTTCACGCCAAAGAGTTTTTGCCAGAAACGGGTTACGTGTTTCCAGAACGGCTTGTTGGTGCGGTAGTAACATGTTTCGGCAATGCCCATGATTACTGCCAGTCCCAGGGTGAGTGGCACGAACAGCCAATGGTAGATGGCCGTGAGTGCGAATTGCGCCCTCGACCAGTCGATGGTGGCTGATGTAATGTCTAA
>OCLL01000274.1_pt1 | contig 12278 bp, 9 predicted proteins | sample 1538931 | NCBI WGS metagenome assembly OCLL01 (sample SAMN03418270, study PRJEB22391) | human gut metagenome | biome: human-gut; feature: organic feature; material: feces | host: Homo sapiens | place: Tanzania | collected 2013-01 | reverse complement strand
TTTTCGGGCTCAAATTCCATGTCGATTATGCTGGCACTCGGTTACTACTACCGCATAAAATAAATGACCGATTTGGGTTTAACTGTGAAGGATTTTATAAATCAATTCTTTAAACAAATCATAAGGGTCTTGGCGTGAGCCTTGACCTTTACTTTTTACATCACACTCGCGAATATACGAGATGATGTATTGTTGACCGATGCCAAATTGGAATACTGCTGAATTCACGGATTTTTAACGTTGCATGAATTCCATCAAGCCTGCCTCAGAACGGTCCTTAGCCGTTTGAATCAGCAGAATATTGGTAAAGAAATTAAACAAACTGCCAAGCACAGGAATAAGCGGATTGTTTTTCGGATTTTTCTGAAAATAATCCACAATGCGGAATGCCTTCAGTTGGTTTCTACTAACAATGGCATCTTCCAATTCAAAAATATTAAACTCTTTACTGTAGCCAATGTTTCTTTCAATCAAATCGGGCGTAATCGTGTTTTTGGCATCGGTCAACAATTTCAGTTTGTCGATTTCGCCGAAAAGGCGCGACAAATCAGATCCAATGTGCTCAGCGAGCATCGACACCGATTTCTCATCAATATTCACATTGATTGAGCGACAATATTCACGCACAAGTTTTGGCACTTCGTAGTCCCGTACCTTGTTCGACGTATATACCACACCCTTTGTCTTTTTCAGTTCCTTTGTGAAATCATTAGCTTTGATGGAGCCTCCTTTATAGCAAATCACAAGAATGGTGCTATCCAATGGCTTTTGGACATAGAACTGGAGCATATTGATTTCGGAGGCGTGCTTGTTGCCCGCTTTGCCCACATTCTGCGCTTCCCTCAGCACCACCACCTGATATTGCGACATAGCAGGATATTGCTTACATGCGGCAATCACATTGCGCATTTCCACGTCCACACCGTAGCATAATGTGAGGTTAAAAGCCTTCTCATCTTCGGTGAGCGCATTATCCACAATCAAGCCACACAGCTTATCGATATAATAAGGCTCTTCACCCTGGAGCACATAGATAGGGCGAAACTGCTTCTGCTCGATTTCTCTTTTGAGCGAAAAATATGTGATTTCTTCTTTTTTTGGAGGCATTGTATAACTGATATTACCCGATTTTTTGTTAAATTTACAATCAATTTACGATATGTGCAAATCAAATTTGACGATGAAACTCAACCTTCCTCATTATCAATTTAATATAAAAAAGAATGACAAAGGGGCATTGGTGATTTTCGACCATCTTCGCCAGCGATTCATCACGCTCACTCCCGAAGAGTGGGTGCGTCAGAATTTTGTGCGCTTTCTGATTGAAGAAAAGCAATTCCCCACGGCGTTGATGGGAAATGAAGTGTCGCTCTTGCAAAACGGCATCAAGCGCCGGTGCGACACCCTCGTTGCCGACATTGAGGGAAACCCTTTCGTGATAGTGGAGTATAAAGCGCCATCGATTCCAATCACACAAAGCGTGTTTGACCAGATTGTGAGATACAACATGGTGATGAAAGCGAAATGCCTTATCGTGTCGAACGGCTTGCAGCATTACTGTTGCAAAATCGACTATGAAAACAATTCATATTCATTCCTTAGAGATATTCCAAATTATTCTGAAATATAAAAACTGACACTCATTTTGGATAATTATTTGTCAAAACTTAACCCACAACAGAGGGATGCTGTAACATACTGCGACGGCCCACAACTCGTAATTGCTGGTGCCGGTTCGGGTAAGACACGCGTTCTCACCTATAAAATCATACACCTGCTCAACAACGGCTACAAGCCACACCAGATATTGGCACTCACATTCACCAACAAAGCGGCTAAAGAAATGCGTGAGCGCATCTCACTGCTCGTGGGCAATGAAGTGGCGGCGAAATTGTGGATGGGCACTTTCCACTCCATTTTTGCAAAAATTTTGAGATTCAATGCGTCGCATATCGGTTTCAAAAGCGACTTCACCATCTACGACACTTACGATTCCACATCACTCATCAAGCACATTATCAAAGAGAAAGAACTTGATGAGAAGCAATATAAGGCATCAGCAGTACTCAACCGCATTTCCATGATGAAAAATGCGCTCTACTCTCCTGCCGACTATGCGCGCACAAGTGAGTTCATTAAGGAAGATGAAGCGCTCCAACGCCCCAAAATGGCGGAAATATATCTCCAATATTGGGAACGCTGCCGCATAGCTGGCGCAATGGATTTTGACGATTTGCTTTTTTACACAAACATTCTTTTCCGTGACCACCCCGATGTGCTGAAGCAATATCAAGAGTTTTTCAAAACGGTGCTTATCGACGAGTATCAAGACACGAACTTTGCGCAAGACAATATCGTGTATCAATTAGCGAAAAATCACCAATCCATATTCGCTGTGGGTGACGACGCACAAAGCATCTACTCGTTCCGTGGCGCGAATATCAATAATATTCTTTCACTCACCAAAAGATACCCAAAACTGAAGATATTCCGACTTGAACAGAACTACCGATCGACACAGAATATCACACTTGCGGCAAACTCTCTGATTGAAAAAAATACTTCACAAATCAAGAAATCGCTTTTCTCTGAGAATCCAGTAGGTTCAAAAATTAAGATTAAACAATTTCAAAGCGATTATGATGAGGCTTTTTACATAGCCAACACCATACTTGGTCTGAAACAGCGAATGTCGTACAGTTGGAACGACTTTGCCGTGCTCTACCGCACCAATGCACAATCACGCATTTTGGAGCGTGCTTTTTCTTCGGGCGGTGCAAAAGACACCCACGGCAACACGCGAATGCCTATCCCTTACCGCATTTACGGCGGCACCGCCTTTTATCAAAGAAAGGAAGTGAAAGACGCTGTGGCATATTTCCGCTTAGTGCTGAATCCCAACGACGACGAGGCGCTAAGGCGAGTGATCAATTATCCAAAACGCAGTATTGGTCAAACCACCATCAACAAACTCCAAGCAGCGGCCAACGAGTTTAACCTCAGTATTTGGGGCGTATTGACAAAAACTGGGCTGTGCGGAGTGAAATTGAATAAAGGCACACTATCAAAACTGAGTGAATTTAAATCTTTAATCAGCACATTGATAGAACGCAATTCAGAAACTGCCAATGCGCACGAAATGGTGAAAGAAATCATTGGTCAATCGGGATTGATTGAAGTGCTTGCCAACGACAACACTCCTGAAAATGTGAGCCGTGTGCAGAACTTGGAGGAATTGGTGGCAAGTGCTGAAATGTTTGTTAAAAACCAACTGGAAATGGAGGGCGGCAACACTTCGCTGTGCGACTTTATGACAGATGTATCGCTCGCCACCGATCAAGATAAGGACACAGATCACGCAAACGCCGTAACGCTCATGACCGTTCATGCTGCAAAAGGTTTGGAATTCTCGAATGTGGTTATTTTCGGCGCTGAAAACGATTTCTTTCCATCCACTAAGAGCAAAGACTCATTGGCTGGAATAGAAGAAGAAAGGCGATTGATGTATGTGGCTATCACCAGAGCGAAGGAAAACTGCATCATCACCCACGCGTCGCAGCACACGATAAATGGCAAATTAACACCAGCAAATCCGAGTCCGTTCATTGAAGAAATCGACAGCAAATACGTGGAGAAAATCGGCAGACCTTCATTTATGGAGCAGGACCGACCATCAAGCCGACCAAGCGGGCATTTTGTCAATACTTTTGCTTCGTCAAGCCCGAACGAAACGAAAGCAAAAGTAAGTGTTATGCCCACAAAACTCACGCCTATCAATCAGGCTGTGGCGAAACAGGCGCACACACCATCGGCAGCAAGTTCACAAGGTGGTTACACCACCCATACTGTTGCTGAATTGCATGTTGGGCAACCTATTTTGCACCAGCGATTTGGCTATGGCACTATTAAACAAATCGACACATCTTCCGACCACAAGATAATCGTTGATTTTGAAAATTCAGGAGTTAAAAATTTACTTTTAGGTTACGCAAAATTTAAAATCCAATAAAATGAACACCCCATATTATCTCGTTTACGAGGAAAAACTTCGCAAAAATCTTGATTTAATCACACGAGTGATGAATGAAGCAGGTGTGAAAATTATCATGGCATTTAAGGCAAATGCGCTCTGGAAAACATTCCCCATTTTCCGAGAATACGGCATCGAAACCACTGCAAGTTCAGTCAATGAAATGCTATTGGCAAACGATGAGATGAAATGTAAAGCCCACGCCTATTGCCCAGTTTACACCGACACCACCATCAAGCAATTTATTGAAGGGTGTTCGCACATCACATTCAATTCCATTGCACAATACTTGAAGCATAAGCCGACGATTGAAGCCTCTGGTAAAAACATTAGTTGCGGATTGAGAATCAACCCCATGTGCTCGGTCATTGAAACCGACATTTACAATCCCTGCTGCCCCGGTTCAAGATTTGGCATCACAAAAGAGGAAATCAATGAATTGCCCGAAGGCATTGAAGGATTTCATTTTCACGCCCTTTGCGAGTCCACTTCCTACGATTTGAGCAAAGTGCTTGATGCTGTGGAAGAACAATTCGGTGAATATTTGCCAAAACTGAAATGGCTGAATATGGGTGGGGGTCACCTCATGACACGAACAGACTACGATGTGGATCACCTCATCAAACTTTTACAAAATTTCAAGGCAAAGCACCCTAATCTCGACATCATCTTAGAGCCAGGCAGTGCATTCTGCTGGCAGACTGGCGATTTGGAAGCCACCGTGGTTGATGTGGTGGAAAACAATGGCATTAAAACTGCCATCGTTGACGTATCGTTTGCCTGTCACATGCCCGACTGCTTGGAAATGCCATACAAGCCTGCAATCAAGCAGGCGATGGAAAAGGTTGACAGCAATTATCCTACATACAGGATTGGCGGCAACTCGTGCTTGAGTGGCGACTTTGTGGGTGATTGGAGTTTTGAAAAGGAACTTAAAGAGGGCGACCGCCTCACTTTCTTGGATATGAACCACTACACCACAGTGAAAACCAATATGTTCAACGGCATTCAGCATCCCTCTATCGCCTTAAAGCACTTAGACGGACGCATTGAGATTCTTCGTGAGTTCACCTACGAAGATTACAAAAATCGCATGTCTTAATCGTTAAAGGTTGTGGCTAAGGCTTCGGCGCATCGTTCGCCATCGATAGCACTCGACACGATGCCTCCTGCATAGCCAGCACCTTCGCCACATGGATACAGCCCTTTCACAGTAATATGTGAGAGGGTTTCTCTATCTCTTGGAATGCGCACTGGCGAAGATGTGCGAGTTTCCACACCAATCACGATTGCCTCATTGGTCAAAAATCCCTTTGCCGCATTACCGAACACCTTGAACGCTTTGCGCAATCTGTCGCCGATGAACTTAGGCAACCACTGGTCAAGGCGTGAGGGCTGCAACCCTGCGGGGAATGATGACGGTGGAATTAGTTTCGATGGTTTTCCTTCCACAAAATCTTTCATGCGCTGTGCACCTGCTACTTGCGAACATTTGGCTTGCTCAAAACATGTACGCTCCAAATCTTCCTGATAGTGCATCATTGCTAATTCTTGATATTGCTGATATTTTTCAGGCAAGTCTTCGGGATGTATTTCCACAACCATACCCGAATTTGACCAATATGTGCCACGATTTGAAGGCGACATACCATTTACCACCAGTTGTCCAGGGCTGCTTGCCGCTGGCACAACCACGCCACCAGGGCACATGCAGAACGAATACACACCTCTACCATCAACTTGCGTGACAAAACTATATTCTGCCGCTGGTAAATATTCGCCTCTACCCTGCTTTGAGTGATATTGAATTTGGTCGATTAAATGTTGTGGGTGCTCAAGTCGCACACCTATGGCTATGCCCTTTGCCTCAAGTTGAATATTTTCCTCTTTCAGCATAGCATACACATCACGCGCAGAGTGGCCTGTAGCCAAAATCACTGACCCGCTATATTGTGAGCCGTCGGCACATTCCACGCCCACCACTTCGCCATCTTTAAGCGTGAGTTGAGTAACTAATGTGCCAAAATGAACCTCACCACCACAATCTAAAATTGTGTGACGGATTTTCTCTATAATCAAAGGCAATTTATCGCTACCGATGTGAGGGTGCGCATCAATCAGAATATTCTCCGATGCCCCGTGCTGGTGCAAGATGCCCAAAATCCTGTCCACAGAGCCACGCTTTTTGCTTCGGGTGTATAACTTACCATCGCTATATGCACCTGCACCACCTTCACCGAAACTGTAGTTACTGTTAGGGTCGATAATGCCCTCGCGAGAAATTTTAGCAATATCCACACGACGTTCAACCACATTTTTTCCTCGTTCGAGCAAAATAGGCTTAATCCCCAATTCTATCAAACGAAGAGCGGCAAACAAACCACCAGGACCTGCACCCACCACAATAGCCTGACGTGTGCCATCCACTTTCTTATATTCAATAGGTGGTATTAAATGTGAATTGTTGACAGGCTCATCAATATAAGCACGCACTTTAAGATTCACCATCACACGCTGCTTGCGCGCGTCGATTGAGCGTTTAAGGATTCTTACGCCTTTGATTCGGGTGTGGCTAATGTGACGCTCACTCGCAATGAAATGAACGATTTCCTCATTGTAATACGCCACTTTTGGTGATACTCTTATTTGCAGTTCTTCAATCATAACACATTTAATTTTGTGCAAAATTAGTGATTAATAATGAAAATAGCGTAATTTTGCACTATAAACGACAATGAATATTGTAAATATGCAAAACAATAATATAGGTGTACTTTTTGATTTAGATGGTGTAATTCTTGATACCGAGGGTATTTATACAGAATTTTGGGATCAAATTGAAGAAAAATTCCCGACAGGCGTGAAAGATTTCAGTAAAGTAATCAAAGGTTGCTGTCTGGAAGACATTCTCAACAGTTATTTCTCAAAAGAAAACCATGCAAAAATTATTGAAATTCTTAATGATTTTCAAAAAACCATGCAGTATCGCTATTTCCCATACGCTATTGAATGGGTGAAGACTCTTTACGATGCTGGTATTCCTATGTGCATTGTCACCAGTAGCGACCAAGAAAAGATGAATGCCGTGTATGAGCAGCACCCCGAATTTCGTGGCTATTTCAAAGCCGTGATTGTGGGCGAAATGGTGGAAAAAGCAAAACCTGCACCCGACTGCTTCTTGCTCGGTGCAAAACTATTGGACATTGACATCAAAAACTGCTATATTTTTGAGGACTCTATCAATGGACTCAAAGCTGCTCTCGCTTCGGGTGGACATGTGATTGCACTATCCACAACCAATCCTGCCAGCGTGCTGGGTGATGCAAAACTGATTATTCCTGATTTCAAGGATTTCACCATTGAAAAAATGCTCAAATCATAATTCGAGAAAATGAAAATCGAACTCGCAGTAATCGGGAAAACCTCAATCGGCTATTTGAAACAAGGCATTGATGAATACATCAAGCGCCTCAAGCACTATGTGCCTTTTGAAATCAAATATATCGACGACATTAAAAACACCAAAAACATTTCAGAGGACCAACAAAAGCGAACTGAAGGCGCAAAAATTCTCTCGCTGCTCGACAAATCAGATTTTGTGGTGCTCCTTGATGAGCACGGCAAAGAATACACATCGATGCAATATTCCAGCTACATTCAAAAGCGAATGTTGAGCGGATCCAAAAAGGTGGTGTTTGTGATTGGAGGGCCATACGGATTTTCACAAGAGGTGTACGCCCGAGCAAACGATAAAATTTCATTCTCAAAAATGACATTCAATCACGAAATGATTCGCCTGATTTTCACGGAGCAATTATATCGCGCCTACACCATCATCAACCACGAGCCATATCACCACGAATAATGTTAATCGTCCCACAGCAAATCGCAAGTGATGTTGTCGGAAATCATGATGTGGTTTTCAGAAATATAGTATCGTCCATTCTCATTAATTAAAGAGCCTTCGCTGACCAGCGGTTTGGCTTTCTCGATGAAGAATTGGTAATATTCCTCACCAAAGCGATGCACCAACTCATCAGCGTCGATTCCGTCGGCAGTCCTTAATCTGAGCATCACATACTCATCATATTTTTCCGCTTTGGTGATATTCTCCACCTCAACGCATAGTTTTCCTTCGCCCAGTGCATCAAGATACTTTTTAAGGTTTGAGGGATTAAATCGCCGTACTGTGCCATCAAAACTGTGAGCCGCCACACCTAATCCCAAATAAGGGGTGAGATTCCAATAACTGGAGTTGTGTCGCGAGTGAAAACCAGGCAAAGCGAAGTTGGATATCTCATAATGTATATAACCGTTTGATTTAAGTTGCGCCACCAAATAATCATACATAGCAGTCACCACATCATCGTCCACCTCAGTAATTTTACCCAGCGAACGCATCACCGAGAGCCGAGTGCCTTCCTCATACATTAATGTATAAGCAGAAATATGCTGCACCGATAGCGAAATGGCAGTATCTACATTATTTTTCCATACTTCAATATTCTGCCCTGGTATGCCATATATCAGGTCAATACTGATATTATCGATTCCTGCTTCCTTTATTATATGAATAGCATCGGTAGCCTGCTTTGCTGTATGGCGACGATTGATGAAGCGCAAATCCTCATCACTAAAACTCTGAACACCCATACTCACACGATTTATGCCAAGCGATTTTGCCTGCTGGATGTAATAAGCCGTAACATCATCGGGGTTCACTTCAATCGTAAATTCTTCGACTTCGGAAAAATCAAACACTTTTTTCAATCCATTCACTATTTTTGATAATTGCGTGATTGAGAGAAGCGACGGAGTGCCACCACCGAGATAGACAGTGGTAAGAGTTTCAGAGTTTAGTTCATTTTTTCGCAGAACAGCTTCAACGAGCAGCGCATTTATATATTTATCAATCAAGTGGTTATTATTCGCCATGGAATAAAAATCGCAATAGATGCACTTCGATTCACAAAATGGAATATGTATGTATAAACCTGCCATATATCACAAAGATACTAAAAGATTGACGCATTAGATTGCTTCTTGAGTGATTTTTTTGGCAAAATATTTAGATTATTATTAGAAAAACACTATATTTGTAACTGAAAACATTGGAAGAGGCATTTTTGCTAAATATCTTTCAATGTTGACCAAAACTAAGTAATACATTAACAAATTTAATTCACTAATACATGAAGGTTTATAAAACTAATGAGATTAAAAACATCTCACTTCTTGGTAGCAAAGGCTCTGGAAAAACCACACTCGCCGAGTCTATGCTTTACGAGTGTGGAGTAATCAACCGTCGCGGCTCTATTGCCAACAACAATACCGTTTGCGACTATTTCCCTGTGGAAAAAGAATATGGCTATTCTGTTTTCTCAACAGTATTCTATGCTGAGTTCAATAAAAAAAAATTGAATGTTATTGACTGCCCAGGTATGGACGACTTCGTGGGAAATGCTGTGACAGCACTTAACATTACTGATGCCGGCGTTATCGTTGTAAACAGCCAATATGGCGTTGAGGTTGGCACTCAAAATATCTACAGAACAGCCGCAAAAATCAACAAGCCTGTGATTTTCGCCCTCAACAAGATGGACGCAGAAAACGTTGACTACGACAATCTGATCCACCAACTTAAAGAGGCTTTCGGCAACAAGGTGGTTCCTATCCAATTCCCAGTGGCTACAGGTCCTGACTTCAATTCTATCGTTGACGTGCTCATCATGAAGCAACTCACTTGGGGGCCTGAAGGTGGCGCTCCAACAATCACCGACATCGCTCCTGAATATCAAGACCGCGCAGCAGAAATGAACCAAGCATTGGTGGAAATGGCAGCAGAAAACGACGAAACCCTTATGGACAAATTCTTCGAGCAAGGCGCACTCAGCGAAGACGAAATGCGTGAAGGTATCCGCAAGGGTCTTACCGACCGTAGCATTTGCCCAGTGTTCTGCGTAAGCGCACTGAAAGATATGGGTGTTCGCCGCATGATGGAATTCCTTGGCAACGTTGTGCCATTCGTTAACGAAGTGAAAGCGCCAGTGAATACCGAAGGCGTAGAAATCAAGCCTGATGCAAATGGTCCACTCAGCGTGTTCTTCTTCAAGACCACTGTTGAGCCACACATTGGTGAAGTTTCTTATTTCAAGGTGATGTCGGGCACACTCAAGGCCGGTATGGACTTGAATAACGTGGACCGCGGTTCAAAGGAACGCCTCGCACAGATTTCTGTGGTTTGCGGTCAAATCAAGACTCCAGTAGAAGCCCTCGAAGCAGGTGATATTGGTGCTGCAGTGAAACTGAAAGATGTAAGAACAGGCAACACACTTAACGACAAGGGTGTGGAATACAGATTTGATTTCATCAAATATCCAGCGCCAAAATATCAACGTGCTATCCGTCCTGTAAACGAAAGCGAAATTGAAAAATTGGGTGCCATTCTTAACCGTATGCACGAAGAAGACCCAACTTGGAAGATTGAGCAATCTAAAGAATTGAAGCAAACTATCGTTTCTGGTCAAGGTGAATTCCACCTCCGCACTTTGAAATGGCGTATCGAAAACAACGAAAAGGTACAGATTGAATATCTCGAACCAAAGATTCCTTATCGTGAAACCATCACTAAGGTGGCTCGCGCCGACTATCGCCACAAAAAGCAATCAGGTGGTTCTGGTCAATTCGGTGAAGTTCACCTGATCGTAGAAGCCTACAAAGAAGGAATGGAAGAACCAGGAACTTACAAGTTCGGCAACCAGGAATTCAAGATGAGCGTGAAAGACAAACAAGAAATCGCTCTCGAATGGGGTGGCAAGATTGTGATCTACAACTGTATCGTTGGTGGTGCTATCGACGCTCGCTTTATCCCTGCAATCGTGAAGGGTATTATGGACCGCATGGAACAAGGTCCTGTGACCGGTTCTTACGCTCGCGACGTTCGCGTTTGCATCTACGATGGTAAGATGCACCCAGTGGATAGTAATGAAATCTCATTCCGTCTGGCAGCTCGCCACGCATTCAGCGAAGCATTCAACGCTGCAAGTCCTAAGGTGCTTGAACCAGTTTACGATGCTGAAGTGCTGATGCCAGCCGACTGCATGGGTGACGTAATGAGTGACCTCCAAGGCCGCCGCGCTATCATCATGGGTATGGAAGAAGCCAACGGTCTGCAAAAGATCAACGCCAAGGTTCCATTGAAGGAAATGGCAAGTTACTCTACTGCATTGAGTTCTATCACTGGTGGTCGCGCTTCATTCACTATGAAGTTTGCAAGTTACGAACTCGTTCCAACCGATATCCAAGAAAAACTCCACAAGGAATACTTGGAAGCAAGCAAAGACGACGAATAATCGTTTCACAAAATACATTTCGGTCAATGCTCAACTATGGGCATTGACCTTTTTTATGAACTATGTGCAAAAACTCATTTATTGGGTGGGATAATTTTTGTAACTTTACAGAATAAACAAACACATCAATTCTGAATAGTAAAATAACGAACGACGGAATATGAAATTTAGCGATATTATAGGCAACAATTCAGCAAAGGAGAGAATCCGCCAAATGATTGACAGCGATAAATTCCCACACGCCCTACTCATTCACGGGTTGCCGGGAATCCCAAAGCTGTCGTTAGCGAGAGCTGCCGCACAGTATCTTCAATGCACCAACCGCATCGATGGCGAACCCTGCGGCACATGCCCCTCATGCCTACAGCATCAGTCATTCAACCACGCCGACACTTACTATTCATACCCGATTGTGAAGATTGGTGAGAATCCAACCAGCAACGACTTCATCAACGAGTGGAAGGAATTTCTGAATGAGAACGAGGTTGAGGATTTCCAAAAATGGACGAAATATTTGTCGAAAGAGAATGCCCAACCCATCATTTACCAATCGGAAAGCGACCGAATCATTCGCGATTTGAGCCTTGCTGCCTACACATCGAAATACAAGGTGCTGATTATGTGGCTTCCGGAAAAGATGCACGAATCATGCGCCAACAAGTTGCTCAAACTCATTGAAGAGCCAAGCGACGACACCAAATTCATTCTCGTGAGCGATGATGAAAAGTCAATACTAAAGACCATTTTCTCACGCACACAGCGCATCGAGTTGAAGCGTCCATCTACAGCCGACATCACTTCTTACATTTGCCGCCGATTCAATGCCGACCCAGAATCGGCAAGATTGGCAGCCGTAGCTGCCGATGGCGATATAGCGCAAGGGGTGATGCAGATTG
>OCLL01000270.1_pt1 | contig 12439 bp, 7 predicted proteins | sample 1538931 | NCBI WGS metagenome assembly OCLL01 (sample SAMN03418270, study PRJEB22391) | human gut metagenome | biome: human-gut; feature: organic feature; material: feces | host: Homo sapiens | place: Tanzania | collected 2013-01 | reverse complement strand
GGCGAGCGGTTTTTATCCCTGGGGCAAAGTGGACAGCCCTCGTAAGAGGGTGATGGGGCGATTAAAATTAAGAGAGGGGGCACTTTGGTGGTGCTCCCTCTCTTGGTTATTGGATGTAAGGTGCTATGTTATTTCACCTTGAACACTTTCTTTGTCACTGCACGGGTGCCATCGGTGTAAACCGTAACCACCACGTTCACGCCTGCAACTGGAGTTGCCGATACGATGCCACTTGGGGTGACGTAGGTTTGCGATGCCACGGTCTTGCCCACGCCGAGGTCGGTTACGCCTGTGGTGGCAAACTCTGCCTTAGCCACAGCCGATGCATAGTAGTTGTGCTTGCCGGCAATCACCTTCACAATGATAGTGGTGGCTGCTGGTGCAGATACAGGCTCTGTGGTGCTTGCGGAAGTTTCCACAGAAGGCTCTGTGCCATCGAGGGTGTAGTAATAGGTCACGCCTTCCATCTCGTCTGCAAATGTAATCTTGTTGTCGTGAGGATTGTAGGCGATGGTGGGCAGAGGCACGGTGTCGGGCACGGCTGCCACAGGAATGCGCTTCACAAATCCGTTGTAGGTTGCCACGAGAGTATCGGTGAGCACAGGAGCAGCGTCCATCCACAGGGTGTTGCCATCCTTAACGGTAAATGCGTCGGTGCCTTTCACCACGCTCCAAGCGAGGCCGTCGGCCTTTTTGAGGCTAATGTCGGTCTTGATAGAGTCGGCGCGTGCGTTGGTGTCGAAGAATGCCACGCTCAATGCACCAGCCTTTGCACCAGCCTCATCGGCAAATGTCTTGAGGGTTGGGTACTGACCTTTCTCAAATGCCCAATATGCGGTGTCGAGGCCCTCGATAGGCTTGCCGCTGGTGAGTTCGGCAGTAGTCACACCCATACCGCCCTCGTAGTCGGCACCATGCGCTGTGCCGAAGGTGCTCAACTGGCGGTCGTAGTAAGAATATTCAAGAATACCCTTCTTGTAGAGTTTGCCGATACAGTTACCGATAGTGTTGGCGTTGTCGGTATTGCCAGTCCAGAGCATACCCACATTGAGGGTTGACGACTGCATCACCTGTGTAACGGTGCCGTTGAACCAAGCCTGAATACCGCCAACGTATTTTGGCGCATGCACGTAGCCTGTGTTGAGCACGTTCTTGATGGTGCCGAAGTTGGTCTCCACAATACCGCCGGCACTGTTGAGTTTCTTATAGTCGTAGGCGGTGTTGATGTTTTCAACAGCCACTTCGCCATCGTTTTGGCAATTTTCGATAGCGCCCCTGTTGCACGCCACGATACCGCCAGCGTTGAAGTAGCCGGCAGTGATTTTACCAGCGTTGTAGCAGTCGCGAATGGTGCCTTTCTCGTTGTAGCCGCAGATGCCGCCCAAGTTGCCTGAATGTGCAGTCACGTTGGCGTAGTTGCGACAGTTGAGAATAGTTCCGTAACTGTAACCAGCGAAACCTGCCACATTGGAGTAGCCTGTGATGTCGCCATAGAGTCGGAGGTTCTTGATTACACCCACTTCTTTAAGAATACCCACGAGCGCAATGTATTTTGTGCGTTGGTCGGCTGGCACGGTGCCGTCTGCTGCAAGTTTGCACTTGTCGAGATACAGGTTGGTGATTTTGTGTCCATCACCATCGAGAATACCAGCAAAACCGTAGGTGCGAGAGTTGTTGATACCGATACCCACAAATTCAGGGTCGCGTTCGAGGTCAATGTCGTTGGTCACCTTGAAATATGTGCCTTCAAACGACAGTTGATTCTTGGTGGTGGCAGATGCGAGAAGCATCAAATCTGCCTTGTTCTTAATCAGGTATGGCTCTGACTCGGTGCCTTTACCCTCAAACAGGGTGGCAGGAGCGAGTTTGATGATAATTCGCTTCACAATCTTGCCAGAAGAAGCCTGAAGCGTGTCGGTAGATACCGAACCGGTGAGGTGAATGTTACCCTTGGTGTCGATGTTCACACCTACGCCCTCTGCTGAAGGCACACCGTTGCGCAGCACTTGCCACTTCACGGAATTGAGAATACTGGCGGTGAAGTCGGTGCTCACTTGCTGCACATTCTGATTGTCGTCGGCAAATTGAATAGGAGCGGCAGCCACATAAGCGGCAGCGGTCTTTTCCATACCTTTGAGGCGTGGGTATCTTCCTGCCTCAAACACCCATACCGAGTCGGCGAAGCCTTCAAGAGAGGCTGCTGCGAGTTGTGATGTTGGCAATGCACCGTTCAGTTCCTTATAGTTAGGATTGATTTGTCGGTCGAAATAAGCGTTGGTGATTGCAGGGGCTTTACCCAAAGTGGAAGCGTCGAATTTACCGATGTATGGCATATACGCCTCGGTAGATGTGGACTTAAACACACCCGAAGCATACACGTTGGTCAACTCGTTTTGGTTGCGGTGACCTTCCATGTCGTAGGCATTGAGTGCCACACCCACAATCGCACCAGTGCGTGTGCCGCTGGTCTCAAGGTTGCCAGCAAAGTAGCAGTCTTTCATGATGGTGCCTTGAATACCACCCACCACGCCACCAAGACCTGATGCCGAAACGCCATTGATAGGTTGGTGAATTGTGCCAATACCGAAGCAACGCTCAAATATACCTTCGCTGCTCACGCCAGCCACGAGGCCGGCATATTGACCATTGTAGGTAGGCACCACATCACCGCTGAAATAGCTGTCGGTGAGCTTGCCGCCACATTCATGGCCGAGGAAACCTACCACGCCACCTACCGAGGCAGTTTCTTGCTTGGAGGTGCCAGTGACGGTGGTGTTGGTGGCTACGAGGTTTTTGCCTGGCCATCTCAACACGCCAAACACGCCGCCAATCTGTGATTCGCCCTTCACATTACCAGTGAACGACACATTGCTTGCTGGACCAGAGCAACCAGCCACGCCACCAGCGCAGTGAATGCTCGTCACATCACCATTGGTGACGGTAATGTTTTCGAGTGTGCCTTGGCAATAGGCTGCCACGGTGCCAGCATACATGTATTCGTCGATAACCTTAGGGTTGGTCATCTTCACATTCTTGATGCTTGCCACGGTATCTACCGCGCCAAAGAGGGCGGCATCGCCAGCCTTTCCGCTATTCACATAAAGGTTGGATATCGTCTTGTTGCCGCCATCGTAGTGACCGGCGAAGCGATACATTTCGTCGAAGCCACCGATAGGTGGGAAATTGATGCCACTGAGGTTGATGGCCTTGGTTTGCTTGAAGTATTTGCCTTCAAATGCCTTATAGCATCGTGCCGATACCTGAACAGCCGACACATAGTTCACACTGTCGGAAAGCGCAAGCAAGTCGGCAGGAGTCTCGATGAGCCATGGGTCGTCGGCAGTACCAGAGCCTTTCCAGCCAGTTTGTGTCTGCGCGGCAGGATATTTGATGTCGAATGGAAGTTGAATTTCTGTGGATTTTGCACGGAAAGCCCAATCGCCAGCGGGGTTGCAAACAATCCAGTTGCCCCAGCTGAGCTTGTTGCCTTCGGTAGTGCCCACGATTTGATCACGCTTGTAGATGAGCCCTGCGGCGTAATCTGCCTTGTAGTTGTAGAAATATTTGTTGTTGAAGGTGAACAGCACCTGTGGACGCATGGCAAGTGTCTTGTCGCTCTTCATTTGCACTCGGAGCATACAGCTGAGGCCAGCCGCATTGAAAATGGTGATTTCATTGTCGGCGGTCTGCTCTGCGTACACGCTTTGGCTGACATTCACCACGGCGTTGGTGGTGTCGAGCGATGCGCTGTTCATCTTTGCGTTAGCGCTGACAAACTTTGCACTTTCCACCATGCCGAATGTGTAGTTTTTGAAATCGCCCGTAGTAATCAACACACACCACTTGCGAAGCGTGAGCACGCCGTTGGCAATCTCACCCTTAACGGTGGCAGTGGTGTCGAATTTCTTGAGGTCGTCGGTGAGGCTCGCCAACACGCAACGCCCATAGTTGTCGGAATTGAAGGCTGTCTGCACAGGAAATTCCACCTCGCCTGTGGCACGGTTGAGCGTGCCTTTGATGGTCTCGCCCATGGCGTTGAAATTCTTGATTTCAATGGTGGATTCACCGAGCGTGATTTGGGTCTCATGTGTTGCGTTAAACACTCCGCCGGCTGAGTAGTTGATTTGAATCACGGGGTTGGTGAATGCCGTGATTTCGCCTGCTCGTCTGACAGGGGTGCGCTTCTTGTCAATCTTTTGGGTCACTTTACCCAACTCTGCTTTCTGCAATTCTACAGCACCTTGTGCAAGAACTGCTCGCTGCCCCACCCTCTGCTCTGTGGAGCGCGGTACGTGGCTCTTCTCTGCGTCGAAGAACGGAGACACATCCGCCTTCATACTAAAGCCTACGCAGACGGCGAATGCCGCCAAAACAATCAGTTTGTAAATTGTTCTCATAAGCGATTCTTAATTCCGCAACACTATGATTAACATCGTTTCTTCAGCACCAGAGCAGCCGTTAGTTGCCCCGGAACCTACCTTGTTGCGGAATTCGCCAACTTCAGTGTTGCATAATCAAGCAGCAGATTCAGCAACAGATGTCACAAAAATACTAAAAAATCAAAAAAAATCCACACATTTTAGTGATTTTTTCTCAATAATCATAACAAAAATCTACAACTCCACGAGTTTTTGATGTCGGACGAGTCAGACAGGTCAGACGCGTCAGACAAATCCGACAGGAGATGGTGAGGGAACACCTATTTAATCCATTTAAATCCAATTTACACCAATTAAAAAAATTATAAAATTCGGTGTTAATAGGATAAAATGGATTAAATAGGTGTTCCCTTTCACCCACCCATGCCATACCTCATTACAGAAGCCGAAGCAATCGTCTTAACTTCTTCAACTTCTTAACTCCTTAACTTCTGATAAAAATCTTCTTAACTTCTGATAAAGTTAATCTGCGCGCTCGGTGGTGCCTTTGTTGATTTGCGCGCCTCGGAACGAGGTTTTCACACTGTTGAATGTGTAGCGGACGGAGAATTTGATGCCTCGTGTGTCGTACTTGTTGCGATACCATTGCTTGATATTTGAGAAGTCGATGCTCCAGCGTGGCGTTACAGCCTCGCCGATGAGGTCGGTCAGTTCGATGGCTGTACGCAGTTTTCCTTCAAAAAACGTCTTGCTCGCACCAATATTCAATTGCAATGTGCGGCCAATTCTCGTAGCACCATCGTACCACGGACTTTGATAACCGAACAGGCAGAATGCCTCAGCCGTTTTCCAAAATTTATAGCTCATATTGCACGAAATGTAGATGTTGTGCTGGCCAAATTCGCTGTTGAGCATTTCGCTTATATTGGGCAACTTCGTGAACTGATACTGGTATCCAAACTCTGGGTCGATCCTGAATTTGCCGATGCTCGTTGAGTATGAAGCTTTGAAAGAAAAGGTGTTGCTGTATCTGCTGTTGATGGGTTGGTCGATGATGGCACCGTTTTCCCCATACGGAAATGTGCCTGTCACTATCATATTATTGACTCTTTTGAAATCAATGCTGAGCGTGATGTCCTTGATGTTGGCGAACAAAGCCACTACGTGGGCGTAGGCGTTTTTCAGATTCTCGTTTCCTTTCTCGTAATGCAACGTGTCGCTATACACCACGGTAGGATTGAACTGCGATATGGTGGGATAACCCACATACATCGTGTAGTAAGTTCCGATTGAATAATCGTCTGCTATGTTGTAATTTATGTTGATATATGGGCGCACGACGAAAGTGCGATCATCATTGCCCTGGGCTGATTGCGTCAGTTTTGTGATGTTGTGCACCAGCCTTGCCCCCAAACTGAGTTTCAATTTATTGATTTTGCGTTGCCATGAGCCATACAGGGTGTTGGTGTAATCTGTTCTGACGGTCGATTGCGTCGTGGCGTCGTTGATAAAGTAGTAAGAGTTCTTGATCACGCCCAAGTTATATCCAAGTGCCCAGTCGTTGCCATTGTGCGAGAAGCGCCAGTTTGCTTCAGCGTCAAGCAAATCGTATTTCGAACTGCTGACGATATTCTTTTGAGAGAGTCGGTCGTCTGCGATGTTGAAGATGTCGATAAATTGCGTCTCACCCTTGTTCTGGTGGGAATAACTCATTGTGATATTGAAGAAATGCCCTGATGGAGAGGTGTAGGTCATGCCAGTGGTCACATTATGCCTTGACGATTTGCGGTGCGGTATATTTATGTTCTCGTCGAGGATTGCTTCTACACCATTCATTGAGAGTTGGTGAGTTTCTTGCTTCTTGAAATCCACATTGGTGGAACTGCCAGCGTATTGGAGTATGAAATTAAGTGTTGGCTTTGCCAGATAGTTTAGCCCTGCACTCCACAATGGGCCAGTATGGACGGAGGTAAATTCGGAGTTGAACACATCGCTGTAGGCAATTTTTCCATCGGTATTGGCCACCGAAGTGCCACTACCATCGAATGCTTTACGATTGACGTATTGCTCCACCACCGAGCCCATGAACGAGAATTTGCCAAACTTTCCACTAAGGTTAATCCAACCATCGTCCGATATTCTACGGCGCACTTCAACATTGTTGGTCGCAGAAATGCCGATGTGGTCTTTGAGTTGCTTTTTGAGCGTGATTTTTATCACCGCTCCTGATTCTGCGGAATACCTCACTCCAGGGTCACGGATTATCTCAATCTTCGACACTTGGCTCGACGGTATGGATAGCAAGATGTTGCGGTCGGTTACTTTTTGCTCGTTGATATAAATTGTCCCAACGCTCATCGAGCCGCCAACTTTGATGCTGTTGATGTCGTAGGTCACTACACCAGGTGTCCAGCCAAGCATGTCGTAAAGCGTTCCTGCCTCGCCGATGTGAGTGTCTGCCAGGTTGCTGATTGAGTAGTTCAGTCCGTCTCGCGTCACTGTGGCTTTCTTTGCGCTCACCACCACCTCACCAAGCCGCGTGGCCTCCTGCTGCAAGGTGATTGTTCCCAAGTCGGCACTTGTGACATTCATCCATTTCGTCTGAAATCCAACGTTTGTGGCTTTCAATAGCAAAGTCCGCTGCTCGGCGGCAAACGAGAATTGCCCATTGTCGTCGGTCATGTCTCCTGCCACGTATGCGCTGTCGCTGGGAGTGAGCGCCACAATGGTCACAAATGGAATTGGTGTGCCCGCCTCACTTACCACCTTGCCATGGTAGGTGACAGCAGAAGATGCTGAGGCAAATACTGATTGCAAACAGAGAACACTCACAATCAGTGCAATAATTGAAGATTTCATATATTTTTGTGTTTGAGAAATTGGCGTAGTTATGGCTGTTTACATGATTTTCGTCACATAAACGCTGTTTTTAAAATCGTAAATTTTTATTGAAGCGAACTACTGCGCTTGCCTTTTTTCAAGTTTGGATTCAAGCAATTCTGCCACTTGTTGCAGCATAAGAATGATGGATTGGTCCTTGCGCTTTTGTTCAAATTTCGTTTTCGATAGTTTTACTTGACCGATGGCTACCTTTAAGTCGTCGCTATCGAGAGCGTCGCAATTTTTAGCCAATGAGTAAAGTGGAGAAAGATATATGGAATTATCGTTTTTGAGCCTGTCGAGATAGAAAAATAGATTACTCATCCACTTGTCGACACCGGATCTCTGCGCCGATGGAGCGGCTACCGTTTGCGACGCCACTTGCGGAATTTTGGGTGCGTATGTGGTGATGAGGCGGCCAGCAATGCCACTATCCGTCATCTCGCTCCACTCAATGGTGTAAGTGGTTCGGAATAGAGTGTCGGCTTCGTTGATGATTCCCACTGTGTAACAGTTTTCGGCTTCCGTTCCCACTATCGTCGACTCGCTTTTGTTGTAGTATAGGCGATAGCCAGTGAAAGTGCGTTCTTTATTTCCAGAAAGACTCCAAAGCGTGTAAATGCTGCGGTCGGCAATCTTGCCGTCGTCCATGTCTTGGTTGATAACATCGTACAGCACTTTTACGCTGTCGATGTATTCGGCTTTTGACTTTGGTAATTTGAATTTATAGATTGTGAGTTCACCCTCCTTTTCCCCATTGAGACTTGTGTAGTAGGTGTTGTGAATCGTCAGCGTATTCTCTTGCTTGACGATAGGCGAATTTTCTCCAAAGTAATATCTCAACTTTGCGAAATAGTCTTGAGCCATCGCTGTGGGTGCGAGCAGCAAAGCCACTGCCAGAATCATATACTTTATCTTCATAATGCAGGTCTGTTAGTTGATTGGTTGTTACACTGTTGATTTATCTCTTGTTGCGGGTCCACATACACGATAGTGCCGTTCTCGTCCATTACGGCTTGGTAGCCCATGGCTTCCATATCTATGATAATGGCTCGCTGATTCAATTCTTCAAGTTCGCGATGTAGTCGCTCGTTTTCTTTCTGAAGTTGCTCGTTCAGCGCCACCAAATCGGCTTGCGACTGATGGTGAGTGACGGATTTAAGCCGTCGTTGCGGAAAACAACGCATAGAACGACAATGGCTATCGGCCGTGAAACAGGCTGGGTGGTTTCGGCGTTGTTCAAAGCCTTGAAACCGAAAACAAGCGCCACAACTGCCGCTGCCGCGGAAATGGAAGTCCACCAAAGCCATTTGCGATGCGTGGGAGATGCGGATTCGGGAAGCAAATCTCCCTCCAGTCCACGGTCAAGGTAGCCGAACATAGCCTTATAGTCTGCCCATTCGGCTGGAATGTGGGAAGCCGTGCTGAAATATTCGCTCAGTAACGACTCTTCCTCAATAGTGGTATTGCCCTCCATGAATTTGTTGAGCAATTCCTCAATCTGATGTTGTGAATATGGTTTCATTGTCGTTCTATGCGTTGTTTTTTTATTTCTTCCAATAGTTGCCTTCGTGCCCTTGCGAGCAAAGTGCTTACGCTGGTTTCTTTTATTCCGAGCAGAGCGGCTATCTGCTTGTTGGAATATTTCTCGTCTTGCCGCATTTTCAGCACCGCATGTAGGGTGGATGGCAACTCCTTAATTCTCTGTTCAAGCCATTGCACGTCTTCTTGCTGAATGATTTCGTCTAATGGCGAGGGGGCGGACTTGCTTGCCGACTCTCCCCATTCCAACGGAAGTGGCGGTTTGCGTCGCAAGTGATTGAGCGATAGCCGGTGTGCCACAACGGCAGCAAAACCATCTGGCTTGTAGAGCCGGTTATCATCACGCATTTGCCATAACCGCAACAGCGTTTCCTGGGCGATGTCTTGCTGCTCGTCATAGTCGAGGCCCATTGCCACAGCCTTACTCAAGGCAATAGACCTCAGCTGAGGGGCTATCAGTTCAAATGCATCAATAGTCATTGATAAATCACGTTATTTGCTCACAAATTTACTAACTTATACATCTATACAACACATCACCCCCCACTTTTCAAACAAAATTTCCCGTTTTTTTTAAAGTCAACGAGCCTACAAGTCAACGAGCCAACGAGCCTACAGGTCAATGAGCCTACGAGTTTTTTTAGGGGGCGGTCGAGTCTGGCAGGGGGCCGCATGGGTCTGTCATGGGTCTGTTATGGGTCTGTTATGGGTCTGTTATGGGTCTGAAGGGTCTGCTATATGAGTGAAAAACACCTATTTAATCCATTAAAACCCAATTTACACCAATTATTTTATATATAAATAGTTAACAGATTACAATTTAATCATCAACACCATATAATTCTATACCATTTTTTCTGAAAGAATTTATTATTTCGGTTTCTAATTCATACAATATATTGCAGTACATATTTTCATCAAAACTTTCAATATCATCAGGGAGCATTTTGGAGACACCACAATCAACACATATTGTATTTGTTTGCTCATTATACCATATTTTCATGGGAGTATGGTTAGACCAATGAAACATAGGAACAAATCTTCCATGATAAGATTTCATTATTTCAGTTATTTTATTCATTAGATATGCTATTTCCCACAAATATACATTATTTTTGGCAATGATATACATGTTGTCCCTGTAAACAAACAATTATTACAGACGCAAAAACACAGATTCGTGTTCTTGTGTGGTAATTCTAATATATTTTACAATTTTTCATCTAATGATGTTACTTTCTGTTGTGTACTATTTGCATCATCTAATGCGGAAAACAATGTGATGAATGTAATGCTCTTCGGATTAAACATTTCTGCTATTGCTTTCCCTGAATCTGATATAGTCTTTCCAGTTGTTATTGTGTCATCGAAAACAAGAACATCTTTGCCGTTAATTGCTTCCGCATAGTTTAAATCACTATGCGGTCTTATATTTATCTTCATAGATTGTAAAATTGCATCTCTATAAGATGATTTTTCTAAAAATTTATAAGAAAATATACCGTCATTCCCATTTTGAGATTTTGGGAGATTCATTGCAGAAAACGAATCGTCTATACTATTCCACACTTCACTTGGGTTTTCAAAGTGTGAATTTATATAGTCATCATCTATCATTTTTTCGTAAACATCTTGTGCCTCTAATTTGCTGAAAAATTTGTTTTCAGCATAGTCGTGCTTTATTAGTCTTAACAAATATGAAAATACAATTTCATTCAATTTATTATTTGATGGCGTTAATACTATAGTATCATATTTTGGCAACAAATGAGATGCGGCAACAAAGTTTTTTAACAGTTTCATTAAATCCGATTTCGCATTATTGAATTTCCACCCTTTTCTCTCCTTTAATGCATTTAGTAGTGGATTTGAATCCATTCTGTCATTTGTTGATTTTCTTTGGAAAATTGATAAAGTTCTAAATCCTCGTTGTGTGTCTAAAAATAAGTATGGATTATGCGAGTCGTTTGTGTCAACATAATTTTGATGATTGTTTGTGACGCTCACAGTTCGATTATTTCCTGTTTTATTAATATCTATACCTTCTGATATGTGTTTTATAATTTCTTCTTTTATGATTTTACGAAGTTCACTTTCTGTAATTATTATATTCTTTGCCATAATTCACCTTTATTTATAAATACTTATTTTCCACAAATATACACCTTTTTTCTAACTACATGATATTTATCAATAAAGAAATTTCAAATTGAATATGAGAAAGAAAAATACAATACGACTTAATGAGTCTCAGTTGCATAATATGATTAGCGAGTCAGTGAAGATAGTGTTAAGAGAAGCAAAAATGGTCCATGATACTAATTACATTAGCGGACGCCCATTTTGCTCAAAAACATTTTGGCAATGATATACAGTTCCCCCCAAAAAAATAAAATTCGGCTTTTTCGGAGAACTCGGAGCACTCGGTGGTTCTAATTTCCAACTTCTAATTTCTAACTTCTAATTTCTAACCTCTATCTTCTCGCCATTTTGATATTTTTCGTATCTTTGTAATTCAAACTTTTGAAGCCACAAATCCTATGAGTGAAAACTACATTGTATCGGCAAGGAAATACCGCCCTGCGAGTTTCGCAACGGTGGTAGGGCAGCAATCGCTCACCCATACGCTGAAAACGGCTATCGGCAGCAACAAACTGGCTCACGCCTACCTGTTCTGCGGGCCGAGAGGTGTGGGTAAAACCACTTGCGCGCGTATCTTTGCAAAAGCCATCAACTGCGAGCATCTGACCGCCGACGGTGAGCCTTGCAATGAATGTGAATCGTGCAAGGCGTTTAATGAGCAACGCTCGTACAACATCATCGAACTCGATGCCGCCAGCAACAACTCGGTGGACGACATTCGCACCATCGTGGACCAAGTGCGTATTCCGCCACAGGTGGGCAAATACCGTGTGTTTATCATCGACGAGGTGCACATGCTCACCACCGCCGCTTTCAACGCGTTTTTGAAGACGCTGGAGGAACCGCCCGAATACGCGATTTTCATTTTGGCAACCACCGAGAAGCAGAAGATTATCCCTACAATTCTCTCGCGCTGCCAAATCTACGACTTCGCGCGCATCAAGGTGCCCGACATCGTGGAGCAACTGAAATACATCTGCACCGACCGTGGCGTGACAGCCGAGACAGCAGCCCTCAACGTGATTGCACAAAAGGCTGATGGCGCAATGCGCGACGCACTCTCCATCTTCGACCAGGTGGCGGCTTCGTGCGAGGGAAATATCACCTATCAGGGCGCAATTGAGAACCTCAACGTGCTCGACCACGACTACTATTTCCGTCTCGACGAGGCGTTCCTGAAAAGCGACATTCCTGAGGCACTGCTCATCTACAAGGATATTCGCGAACACGGCTTCGACTCGCAATTCTTCATCAACGGTCTGGCACAGCATTTCCGCGACTTGATGGTGGCAAGCAATCCTCAAACGGTGGTGCTGCTGGAAATGAACGATGAGTTGGCGCAGAAGTTTGTGCTGCAAGCGCAGAAGTTTGCCCCAACCTACTTCTACCGTGTGATGGACCTGTGCAACTATTGCGACCTGAACTATCGCAACGCCAGCAACAAGCAATTTCTGGTGGAACTCACACTGATTAAGATTTGCCAGTTGCTCACC
>OCLL01000269.1_pt1 | contig 12525 bp, 9 predicted proteins | sample 1538931 | NCBI WGS metagenome assembly OCLL01 (sample SAMN03418270, study PRJEB22391) | human gut metagenome | biome: human-gut; feature: organic feature; material: feces | host: Homo sapiens | place: Tanzania | collected 2013-01 | reverse complement strand
ATCTACGTATTCAACATGGACATCGTGGGCAAGCTTAACGTTGCCGCCGCCGATGACGATGCCTATCTGCACACCCATCTCGTGCACTTCCTTAATCTGCTGTGCATACTCGCCCAGACGAACGGGGTCGATTCCGAAACTCTGTTTGCCCATGAGGCTCTCGCCGCTGAGCTTAAGTAGGATTCTCTTAAATCTTGACATTTTTCTTTTATATGATTATGTTTATACGTTTCTGATTCGTTTTTTATCTCAGGACAAACCTTACTTCCTTGAGCGAGTAGGCGCGTTGCCGCCCGTTCTCGTCCGTAAGACGCAGCATTCCGTCCGTTCCGACGTGGTCAATGCTGGCGAGGAATGTCTCGCCGGTGGCTGTGTCCTCGTAGCAGTGCAGCCCGAAGCGTCTGTAGAGCGCGTCGTTATATTCGCTTACGATGGCGTCCTTGTCGCCTTCCACGACCCGTTGGTAATACGTTTCGAAAGCTTCGGCAAGCTCGTTCGCCACTCTTTCTATCGGCGTGTAGAGTCCGGTGATGTTGAGGAGCGATATGGGATTGGGCGCGTCGCTGCGGAATATCTCCTGATTGACGTTCAGCCCGATGCCGAAGACGCAGCGTGTGATTTCCTTTCCCGACACGGCAGTCTCGATGAGCGTGCCGCTTATCTTGCTGTCGAACCAATAGATGTCGTTAGGCCACTTCAGCTTTATGGCTCCGCAATAGTTGTCGAGCACGGATTTCACGGCGAGTGCACCAGCCATTGACAGCACGAACTGTTCGGTTATGCGCACCCCCTTTGGGCTTGTCAGAATGGACGTGAGTAGGTTTTCGCCCGCATTGCTCTCCCACGAGTTGCCCTTCTGTCCGCGTCCAGCCGACTGAAAGTCCGCCCTTACCATGACAAAATGGTCGGGGGCGGGAGTGGGACAGTCCTTCAGATAGTCGTTGGTGGACGTCGTGACGTCGAGGTGAATCATTTCTTTGTTCATGTCGGTGAGAATTTTGGTTGCTTAATAAACCAGGCACGGATTGAATGCGTCTTTCACATGCTCTATCTCCGCTTCGTCCTTATTTCTGCCTACGATGGCTATAATGTCGAAGCGCAGCAGGTCAGCGATGTTGAATTGCTTGACGAAGGCGTTGGCGCAATATCCGATGCTGCGTATCTTGCGTACGTCCACGGCGTCCTCCGGCTTGGTGATGATGTCGCTCGAGCGTGTCTTTACCTCCACGAACACCACTTCGTTGCCCTCCGGCGACCGTGCGATGATGTCGAGGTCGCGGTGGCCGAACCGCCAGTTGCGCTCCATTATCTGGTAGCCGTTCTTTCTAAGGAAGTCGGCAGCAAGCTCCTCTCCCCATTTTCCCGTATCGTTATGTTGGGCCATACGCTCGTTGTTTTTCGCAAAGGTACGGCAAAAAATCCGGTTAAGCGAATCGAATGTATATTTATTTTATAATCATATCAGCCCTCAGCTGCTGATTATATCAGCGGCATGCCGAGCCTCTTGCATTCCTCACGCATTTCCTTAGGCCAGATGCTTGCCTGTATTTCGCCGATGTGCGCTTTCTGGAGGAGCACCATGCAGAGACGGCTCTGACCGATGCCGCCGCCGATGGATTTTTTGCCGTGCCTTTGCGAAAAACAACGAGCGTATCGCCGTTGAGCAGACGCTGATGGAAGTAGAGCTTCTCGCGTTCTTCCTCGCCCTCTTCCTTAAGCTGGCGCAGCAGAGCCTCACGGTCAACGCGGATGCCCATGGACGAAAGCTCGAAGGAGCGCTCGAGGACAGGATACCAGATGAGGATGTCGCCGTTGAGACCCGCGCGTCCGTTCTCAGCCACGGTGGACCAGTCGTCGTAGTCAGGGGCGCGTCCGTCGTGCTTCTTGCCGTCAGCTAATTTTCCACCGATGCCGATGATGAACACGGCGCCGTATTCGCGGCAGATGGCGTCCTCGCGCTGCTTCGGTGTCAGCCCGGGATACATCTGCTGGAGCTCCTCGCTGTGTACGAAATGGATTTTCTCGGGAAGGAAAGGCTTGATGTTGTCGTATGTCTCGCAGACGAGAAACTCGGTTCGTCTTATGGCAGCATATATCCTCTTCACCACGTCGCGCAGGAAAGCAAGCGTGCGGTCTTCCTTGCGGATGACAGCTTCCCAGTCCCATTGGTCGACGTAGAGCGAGTGCAGATTGTCCAGCTCTTCATCGGCACGGATGGCGTTCATGTCCGTATATATGCCCGATCCCGGCTCTATGCCGTAGTCGGCAAGAGTCAGGCGCTTCCATTTTGCGAGCGAATGCACAACCTCCGCCTTCTCGTCGCCGAGGTCTTTGATGGGGAACGTAACGGGACGCTCCACGCCGTTAAGGTCGTCGTTGATGCCGAGACCCTTCAGAACGAATAGGGGAGCGGTGACGCGGCGCAGATGCAGCTCAGTGGCAAGGTTCTGCTGGAAGAAGTCTTTTATCAGTTTGATGCCCTGCTCGGTCTTGTGTACGTCGAGCAGGGCGGTGTAATGTTCGGGATAAATAAGTGTGCTCATATATATAATGTGTTTTGTCTTTAATTGAATAGATATAGGCAAATGTCGCCTTTTGCGTGATGCAAAGTTACGCAATTAATTGTTTATTGACAAGCGGAGTGGTATGTTTTATTAGCAAAGTGTTTATATTGTTGTTTTATTTGTGGCATTTGGATAGCTGCAACGGGTGTGATGCTTGCTTTTTATAAATCAGAAAACGTTGATATTATGTCAATAATGTTAACATACGGTAACGTAAAGGTTAAACTTAGTTATTGTCGTGGTATCATAAAATAAGGTTTCGCCAAAAATTTCTACTTTTGTGAGTCATTTATAACAAGACCGATGGTTTTCAAATACGACTTTCTAATTATTGGCGCCGGTGTAGCCGGCATGAGCTACGCCTTGAAAGTGGCCCGCGCACACAAAGGAAAGGTGTGCATTATCTGCAAGACTTCGCTTGACGAGGCAAACACTTCGTTTGCCCAGGGAGGTGTTGCCTCAGTGACTAACCTCGCAGTCGACAATTTCGACAAGCACATAGAGGACACAATGATTGCGGGCGACTATATCTCAGACCGTGATGCTGTGGAACTGGTGGTGCGTAATGCTCCGGCACAGATAAAAGAACTGGTGAAGTGGGGTGTGAATTTCGACCGTAAGGAAGACGGCGAGTTCGACCTTCATCGTGAGGGCGGACACTCTGAGTTTCGCATCCTTCACCATGCCGACGACACGGGAGCTGAGATTCAGCGCGGCCTGATGGCTGCCGTGCGTGCATGTCCGGACATCGACATTAAGGAAAACCACTTCGCTGTGGAGATTATCACACAGCACCATCTCGGAGCTCGCGTAACGCGCCGCACCCCACATATTAACTGCTATGGAGCTTACGTGCTCAATCCGGAGACGGAGAAGGTGGACACTTACTTGAGTAAGGTGACGCTGATGTGTACAGGCGGTTGTGGCGCTGTATACCAGACCACCACTAATCCTGTTATCGCAACGGGTGACGGCGAAGCTATGGTCTATCGTGCCAAGGGAACAGTGAAGGACATGGAGTTCGTGCAGTTCCATCCTACGGCGCTTTATCATCCCGGCGAGACTCATCCTGCCTTCCTTATCACTGAGGCTATGCGCGGTTATGGTGGCATATTGCGTCTGCCTAACGGCGAGTCGTTCATGGAGAAATACGACAAGCGCCTTTCGCTTGCTCCGCGCGACATCGTGGCTCGTGCCATCGACAAGGAGATGAAGATACACGGTATCGACCATGTTTGTCTGGACGTTACGCACAAGGACCCGGAGGAGACAAAGAAGCACTTCCCGAATATATATCATAAGTGTAAGACTATAGGCATCGACATCACGACTGACTATATTCCTGTTCGTCCGGCAGCTCACTATATGTGTGGCGGCATTAAGGTGGACCTTAACGGACAGTCGTCCATCGAGCGTCTTTATGCCATCGGCGAGTGTTCTTGCACAGGACTTCATGGCGGCAACCGTCTTGCCAGCAACTCGCTCATTGAGGCTGTGGTTTATGCCGATGCTGCTGCAAAGCATTCATTGGAGCATATCGACGAGTATGACTTTAACGATAAGGTTCCGGCATGGAACGACGAGGGCACGATGACCAATGAAGAGAAGGTGCTTATCACGCAGAGCGTGAAAGAGGTGGGCGAGATAATGTCAAACTATGTTGGCATTGTTCGTTCTGACCTTCGTCTGAAGCGTGCCTGGGACCGTCTGGATCTGCTCTATGAGGAGACTGAGGAACTGTTTAAGCGTGTGAAGGCAAGTCGTGACATCTGCGAGCTCCGCAATATGATTAACGTGGGCTACCTTATTACACGTCAGGCCATCGAGCGCAAGGAATGTCGCGGCCTGCATTACACGACAGACTATCCGCTTCACGCCTACGACAAGAAATAAATCTTTCCTGACACAATACGTCTGCTTATGAAACAGAATGTTTGGTCTGTGGCTGTGGCATGCGCCGCTTTCGCTCTGATGAGCTTCTGCGTCAACAAGAACGCCATAAAGTACAATAAGGATGTTGCCGTAATCAATACGTCTTCAATAGTGAAGGCGCGTGGATATATGGGCAATACGCCAGTGAAGATTTTCGTTCGCAATAATAAGATAGTCAAGATTGAGTCGCTTCCTAATCAGGAAACTCCGGCTGTATTCGCCAAGGCAGAAGAGCTACTTAAGCGCTTTGTCGGCAAGTCGGTGGATGAGGCTTCAGCCATGAAGGTGGACGGCGTGAGCGGTGCCACTTATTCATCGAAGGCTCTTATACAGAACGTAAAGGGTGGACTGAAGTATTATAAGGACAATAAGAAGTCTAAATAATCGGGGCGGATTGGCCTTTATTAATAGGACAGGCTTCCATGATAAAAATGATAATGGCAAGCAGCAGCTCATGCAGCTGTAGCTTGCCATTCTTTGTTTTTCTTAATTACTACTAACCTTACATCTATTGACATTACTAACCTTACATCTATGCCCTAACGCTTTGCCACATGATAGACCGTATGATGATGTCTTTTCTGAAGAGGCTGAAGGACTTGCTGGGGGAGGAGGGGCTTTAAGCCTTTCTTGCCCTCCTAAAACAGCTTGTCAATGTCCACTCTCAGTCCCACTTGCAGCGTGGTGCCGTCCGTTAGCGGACAGTTCAGATAGTAGTGTTTTGGACGGTAATTGAGGAGGTTGTCGAGAGCTGTGGTCAGCGTTATGGCTTTGCCGATGCGCTGCAAGAGCGACAGCTTCCAGATGGTGTAAGCAGGATACTTGACGCTTACGGTTCCTTCGCTCACGTCATAATAGTTCTTATACTCCACGTTTTCGCTTCCAGAGAGAACGCGTCCGCTTATTCCAGCGCTTATCCCGTAATTCTTTGTGAAGTCATGATCGTAGTCGAGACGGACGTTCACGGCATGCTTGCGGGCTGGAATGTACTGGTTGTTGATGGTGTTGCCGTCCTTGTCCTTCGGCAGTTGTTCGTTGGTGTAGGCGTATGTGAGGCGTGCCGACAGACCGTTGTCCCATCTTCCCTGAGCAGCCAACTCGCCGCCACAAACACTATACTCGCCGAGATTGGCATAAGGGAGGTATGGCAGCTTGTCCGTTGGAGTCTTGAAGTAAGGAGCTGCAGTGGAAAGCTTGTTGGTGACGTGGCTGTAAAGAACCGAAGCCGTAACGTTATATTGTCCCTTCACCATTTCCACAGAAGCGTTGAAGTTGTGACTCAGTTCCGGCTTCAGGTTCTCGTTACCCTCTATAATCCAAATACCTACCATGTCAAAATTATAGTATTTCTCCTTCAGCGACGGCGCTCTGAATCCCATGCCGTAACCGGTGCGGAGCGTAATGTTGCTGCAAGGACGATAACGCACGTTAAGCTTTGGCGTAACGCGCGAATTCTGACCGTCAGAAAGATAGTCATAACGCAATGCTCCAACCACCTCCAGCTTTGACGTCACAATCCAGTCGTACTGTGCAAAGACATCGAAGCAGTCCTGTTCTCTTTTCTTATTCTCCAGATTGGTGTTGAACAGGTAGTCATGCATATAGTCTGCGCCGACGGTAAGCATGTCGCCGTTATCGAACGCATGATTGTAAGCGGCACGGAAGGAGTTCTGCACGTTGCTGTAATCGCGGATGTCCAGTCGGCGACGGGTCTGATAGTCCGACTTGTCGTACTGGTCGAAGGTGTAGCCCACCTTCAAGTTGTCCGCGTCAGAGATGTTCCAGCCGAGCTTCAGTCCACCCGAGAAGTCGCGATAACGCTCCGGAAGGTCTGCCGTACGTGCTGTCTCGCGGAAGAAATAGCCTGCCCGTGCTGTCAATGACAGCTTGTCTGTCGGTACCCATGTAAGCTTGTCGCCGACGTTGACAGTTTTGCTTCCGTAGATGGTGGAGATGACACGCGTAACAGGGTTAGGCGCACTGGTGACGTTATAGTTGTCCACCGATGTACGTTCCGCCGTGAGCAGATTATGCACGTGCTTGCTTTTCAGTCCGAACGAGGTGCCATAACGCTGTTCGCCATGTTTCGAAATGCGTCCGTTGACGTTCAGCGTCCAAGGTTTTGAAGGCTTCTTGGTTATGATATTTATAACTCCACCGTTGGCATTGCTGCCATAGAGAGCCGAAGCCGCACCCTTCACTATCTCCACACGTTCCACGTTGTCCATGGAAAGGCGTGAGAAGTCGATGTCGCCACTGACGTCGCCAGCCAGACGTTCACCGTCAACAAGGAACAGCACGCCCTGTCCTCCGAAACCGGAGAAGTTGAGGTGTATCTGCTGGTTCATGGCGTATGAAAACTCTGCGCCTGGTATTTCCTGCTGTAGCAGGTCCTGCACGTTGGTGGCATCAGTACGTTCGATGTCGCGTGAGGTGATGAGTCGAGTCTGGATAGGAGTGTCCTTGAGCAGTTTCGGTGTGCGTGTTCCGGTTACCACCACCTCTTCCAGCATGTAATTGCGCATGATGGAGTCAGTGAAAGCCTCGCTTGTCTGTGCGGCAAGCGGCAGCGCTGAACAGCAGATGGTGGCGATAAGAGCGTTTCTCTTTATCATTATATTATTAATGTATTAATAAGGATACTTATAGTTGATGGTCATGAAGCACTTCTCTCCTTGCGGCGAAAGATAGTTGTTGAGTTGGAGAGCGGCATAGGTTCCGTCGTTGAGTCGGAGCACAAACACACGGCTGTCCATTGAGAACTCTGGCGGCGTTGGCGGCACCTTTACGATGAGCCATGACGAGAGCAGGCGGTTTATCTTTATTCCCTGCGACGGCCCCAGACCCAACAGCATCTTCTCCTGTCCGTCCCAAACATCGTTCTCTGACCATTCGTCTTCCGTGAAAGTCATTCCGTCGAAAGTCTTAGACGACTCAGGCAGTTCGGCTATCGACTTGCAGTTGGTTCGCAGAACGGCTCCACCATTCGTGCGGACATTGTTGCGATGAATGGCTATAGTCCATTCTTCAGGTTCTTCCTGTGGATCGCAAGGCGTAAATTCGCGAAACTCGCTCTTCGTTATTCCCTCTCCGAACACATCAAACCAGTACATATACTGTCCCGACTTGCCGTCCGACTCCTTTGTCAGCGTCATCGGAATGGGATAAGTCTCAGGCTCCATCTGTGCTTTCTGCAGCCCTTCCTCGTCGCCGCTCTCCGCCAGACGCTGCAGCTTCTTGAGGTCAAAGTAGTGCCAATCGGTCCAGCTCGTTGCGTCCACGACCAGCTGTCCCTTTGCTGCCACAATCTCCTTGTCTGGTTGGTCGTATATATCGTCGAGAATGCCGTTGCAGGCAGTGGTGGTAAAGATCACCATGCATGCAACGGCAAGTCGGATGGAATATTTGAGTGTATACTTTAACATTCCTGTTATTTCAATGTTTTTATTCTTTGTTTCTGCTTTATTTTCTAAGGTATTTCTTGCCGTTGATGATGACAATTCCCTTATAGTCATCGCTCACGCGCTGTCCGGCAATGTTGTATGCCTTACCGTCCATAGGCTTGTTGTCTGTCTTTACGGTGTTGATGGCAGTGGTGTTTACATTGAATGTTGATACGATGTCGAACGGCATTGCACCCATCTGGAACTTGTTGATGATGGAAGTAACCTTTGTACCGTCATACTTCACGAGGATGTTGTTGTCCTTCTCCTTGTTGAAGACATAGTCGCCATTAATTGTGGTATTGCCGTTCTGCTCAGCTGAGAAGTGGAATGTGAGACCGTCGTCCTTATAGTCGCGATAGAATCCACCCTGCTCGCTGTCATAAACCAGTCCCTTAACGGTGTATGCGCCAAGCGAAAGGTTGCCGATAAGAGTTTTGTCGAGTGTGTAAGCGGGAACTGCCACATCCACCTTCTCCACGTCGCCGTCCTTATACTTGCGTACGTTGTAGGTGACGCTGCTGTTTGTGTAGGTGTAAGCGCTGCCGACGCAAACGCTGATGGCGTCAGTTACCGGTTTGACGTAATATCCCTTGACGGTATAAGTTACGGGGAAGGGCATTGAGCCGTATGTGAAAGTGGCGCTAAGATCAAACGAGTTGTCTGCCATATTGTAAGTGGCGCTCAATGACGAACCCTTAATGGTTTTCTCCTTACCGCCTACGTTGACAGTGGCGCTGAACTCCTGTGAAGGGAATTCCACCACGTGATTGGCACCCATCGTGAATGTGGCTCCCTTAATGGTGAACGAAGGAATGGCAGCCATGCCCTTCATCTCAGGCAAAGTGATGTCGCCGGATGTAAGGTCGTTCATCTTAAACTGTATGGTGTCGCTCTCGTTGTTTACGTCCATTGTTGAAACTTTAGCGTTGGAAGCTCCCACGAAAGACATGGGTGTGTGCTGTTGAGCTGACATTGAGGCTGCTGTGAAGGCAGCAAAGAGGAGAGTAAAAATCTTCTTCATATTCTTATTGTTTTTAATTTTTACGTTTTATGTTATTCTATATTTTATTCTGTTTCTGAATTGTCCGAATGGTCAGCGTGACTGTCCTTGGCATTGTAAAGCCAGAAGCCTGCAATGAGGGCAACGAAGAGGGCGAGGATGCCAACCATCTCTGCCACGTGGTTTATCGGGTCCACCCATATCTCCTTGAAAAAACCGTTGCGTGCAGCCACCTCAACAAACGACCAGAAGACAATGACGTTGGCAAGAGCCATACGGAGGTTTCTGCCCCATGAGGCGATGTGGAGCTGCTTCTTGAGAATCATGCCTGAGGACACAAGGCAAGCAGCACCGATGGCGTAAGTGACGGGATGGTCGCTACCCAAGAATACGGGGTCGTAGCAGAACATGAGCAGCATATAGAGGCCCCACATCATGATGTTCCATTCCATGAATACCACTACGCTGGGATGGTATGCCATCGGGCGAAGCTCCACGTGCTGCTTTACGCCGCAATGATTCTGTATCCAACGGATGAAGTCGCATCCTGTGCGTGTGCAGAACACATACATGAAGATGGTCATTATCCACATTCCGAACGTGGCTGGCATAATGAGATATTCTGGTCTTGAGCCGCGTATCTCCTTCAGTTCTGTGCGCGAGAAGTCTTCCAACGGTGTGCCGTTGATGTTAAACGAGTGGTCTACTGCCACTCCGTTGACGTATCGGCTGACAGTCTCAACGACGCCGTTGCCCACAAGGTCGCAGTGGACACCGTAGCGCTGGGCGTAATAGGCGAGCAGAAACTCCACCCATCCTGTCCAGAAGAGCATTGCGCCAGTTATGCCGAGGCAAGTCTGCTTGGTGTCTCCCTTGACAAAGATGCCCCAAATGGTTATGGCGAGACCCACAAGACCCATGAAGAAAGCCGAATAGTGAAGCGTTGTCGGTTCCAGAAAATGCTCCATAAGAATCATGAGAGCGTGACCGAGAGGCATTAGCAAGAGCACAATAAGGAGTGCTCCCAGTGTCTTGCCGGGATACATTCTTGATTTCATACTTTTGTTGATGTTCATAATTTTGTATAGAGGGCTTTGTTTGTTATTCTATAAAAAGAATGGTTTTGTTTTGCGGATGCAAAGTTAGGTATTTCGTTTATTCCTTGAAATACTCATTTATTATGATTTTTATAACGAAATAAAAGTTAACGGACTAATGCTTTTATTGATTCAATAAAGCAAAAGTCCGTTAACTTTCCTGTTTGTATTCTGTTTACACTCTGTCTGTTATCTTGTCAGCGAGAACTTGATGCTCAGTCCGAAGTCCTGCGTCGTTGTAGGATAAGAGCTTGACGAGAGCAGCGGGGTGTTGGTCTGACGGTCGTAATAGAAGCTCATGGTAAGCAGACGTGAGAGCGTGTAGTCGGCAGAGAACGACAGCTTGAATGCCGTATTGCCGCTATTTGCTGACGACGTCATCGAGGCGATATCGCGACTGATGGATGCCTGCTTGCGCAGACTGAGGTCCAGTCGGAGCTTCAAGTCGTTGTTTACGCCGCCCGTTGATCGGCTGCGGTTTGTCATTGAAGCCGTCTTGTTCTCTTTGTCGTTGGCACCCTTCTTCTTTCCCTTCACCTGACGGTGCTTGTTGGAGCCGCCGCCTCCGAAGAGATTGAAGTTGTTGATGGTGTATCCGGCACCAATCACCCAGTCGTGCGATGACGACTCGTTTATCTGAACTGACGTCATGCTGAGGCTCAGCACACGTGTGGTACGATATTCCGCCTTCACCGTCATGTTGTTGTTGAGCGTCACGTCTATTCCGAGCAACGGCGAGAACGACTCGTTGATGCTGACTGTCGACACGTTATACATAGAATTAGGTATAGGCGCTCCGGTCGTGGCGTCGTTGATGAATCCCAGTCCGTTCATGTATTCCATGAATGTGCTGTACGACGAATACGAACCTACGGCGTATACACTCTTGTATGCGTGGTTGACATTCACGCTCTTGAATACGTCCCTGAACCAAGGCAGCTTCGAAAGTCCGCTGTACTTGATGGTCCAGTTGGGCAGCAGCTTGGAGAGTGACGGGAATATGGACATGCCTCCGTCTCCCATGCTTGTGTAAGCGGAGAGGAATGCCGGCACCATTACGTCAGCGCTGTATTTGTTTACAGCTCCGTTGGCAGCGTCAAACTTCTGTCCTGCCAGCGCCGTTCCCTGCGGATATATTGCCCCCGCGTAACGTGCCTCCACCTTTTCGCGGAATCCGTCGAGCGACTTGCAGAAGCGTTCGAACGACGGCGAGTGATAGCCGTTAGAGGCATTGCCTGATCCTTCGAATGCACTCTTGAGCGACAGCGTTGTCATCGTGAACGTTCCGCTCTGCGTTGTCGGGTTGCCCGCATACATATATTGTACGGAGCGTGCCGTCGTCATAGCGCGACTGGCGTTGAGGTCAATCTTGAAGTTGCGTACAGGCTCGAGCGTTGCTCTGAGTTGCAGGTCCTCCGTACGGTTGGTTGTGGCAGGTGTTGCCAATGAGTCGTTCATAAGCAACCATCCGTTCTCCCTCGCCTTGTCAATGTACGAGTCGCCTATGAAACCGAAGGCGAAGTCGAGTCCCGGCGACATTGCTCCCATTCCTGAGCGCTGTCCGAAGATGTTGCCAATCATCGGCTTGAAGCCAGGAAGCGCCATAGAGTACTGGTTGCGGTAGCTGAGGCTTACGTTTCTGACCATCATCAGCACTCTTGCTACAGACTGTGCTGTCTTATACCATTTCTTGTCCTCAAGCGGTTCCTTCGCAAGTACTGACACCTTTATCTTCGTTGCCGAGTCCACCTTGTTGAGGATGACGATGCTGTTGTCGTCAGTGCGGCGATATTTGATGTCGAACGCCTTGCCGTCAGCTGTCTTCGCCGATACGATGATGCGCTTGGTGCGCTTGGCGTGGTTCACCTTAATGGTGGTGTCAGGCGCCAGCGTCACCTCCTTCTCGAAGGCTTTCTTCTTCGGGTTCTTGTTTCTTCCCACCACGTTGTCGTCGCCAAGAAGAGGCTTGTTCTTGCCGCCGGGTTTCTTTCCGGCCTTCTCCTTATCGTCCTCGCCCTTCTTTACGGTATTGAAGTTCTTCCGCCTGCCACTCTCTATCTTCTTGTTGCGGTTGGTTTCCTTCTTGAACCGCTCGTTGGTTTTCTTCAGGAACGGCACGTGGTTGTAGAGCTTCTCCATGTTGAACTGTCCGTTGATGTTTATCTGACGGTTGTTGGCTATGTTGTTGCCAAGCGACGTTCCGTCCTCAAGGTCAGTTCCTCGTGTCCAGTTGTACGTGGCGTTGTACGAAGCGTCCGACGTAATCCAGTCGAAGATTGGCAGGAGATTGATAGGCAACTTGTATGAAGCCTGGAACGACTGGTTGTAGTTGAGCGGCGTGCCCATGTGCTTGATGGACGTCCATACAGAGTCCTTCCATGCCGAATACTGGTCAGGATAGAGGTCTTTGTTCACCGGAGTGTAAGGCTGTTCTATCTCGGCGTTCGTGGCACTCTGGAAGTTCATGTGCAGATTCTTCGTGATAT
>OCLL01000266.1_pt1 | contig 12621 bp, 18 predicted proteins | sample 1538931 | NCBI WGS metagenome assembly OCLL01 (sample SAMN03418270, study PRJEB22391) | human gut metagenome | biome: human-gut; feature: organic feature; material: feces | host: Homo sapiens | place: Tanzania | collected 2013-01 | reverse complement strand
TGTGCAATCTTGGTAGGATTGTATAAGAGTGATGCTATTGCATTGATACCCAATACTTGTTGTTTGGTCGTTGCTTGAAATGTTCCCGAATAGAGACAAAAGTATTTGTTTTTGATGCCAATAAGTAAAAATCCCCTTCTCGTATATTAGATACAAGAAAGGGATTTTTGCAAGGTGTACAATGTATAAACGTATTGTCAGTTTTTGTAGCATTTTTCAGATGATGTACTCCCATTGCTATAAAAGGATTTCTTCACATAAACCCCTCTTTGTGTTGGTTCGGATGCCAGTCTTTGCCCACTGACAGAATACCAAACAATTTTAATGGTTTCACTCTTGTCATTTGTAATACCATTGATACCTGTTGCGGAATCTTTGATGTGTTTGAAAATCCATGCAAGACGTTCATTTGTGTAACTTTTCTTACATACATCTTCATGAGTCCATCCATTTTCAACGTTTATTTCGTACTCAGCATTATAAGCATCCATTTCTGTAAGAAATGCTTCGACATTGGATATTTTCATTATTTTGTCAGCAGTCCCCATCACTGTAAGTATGGGTACTTTTGCTACCTCTTCCGCATTCTGTCCTGTTGGATTTCCAGCAACAGGCATGGCTGCGGCAAACATATCCGAGTGGTTTGAAAGCATCCCCCAAGTGCCAGTTCCACCCATTGAGCCACCTAAGATATATACTTTATCGGCATCAGCCACCCCTCGGTCAATGTATGTCTTAATCAGAGCGACTAAAACATCTTGGGTAGTACCGAGCCATGCTTTATCCGTAGGGCATTGCGGGACGAGCATAATGGCTTTATGGTTGTTGTCTGACAGCCAAGTGGCAATGGCATTTATTCCAGGTTCTTGCATTTGAATTTCATTGTCATTGCCTTTGCTGGAACCTCCATGCAGATAGACGACAAGTGAAGCCTTGTCACCATAACCTTGGATTGTAGCCTTGCGATATGGCAATGTCATGTTTGCATTTGAAAATGTCTCTTTGGAGAAATTGATTTCTTGTGCAAACATTTCGCCTCTACAGAAGAGACTCAGCAGGGCGAAAATTAGATAATTTCTGTATTTCATGAGTTACGCTGTTTTTTGTTTACTTGCCTTTGGCCTCGTTTGGCGTGGCGATTGATAATCTTGCGCTCTTGCTCGTACACTTTTTCTATTTGAGTTTGAGAGAGGAACTTGCAATATTCTTTATAATATTTTTGACGAATACTGAGAATTTTTTCGCTTGTTGCAAAGCGTTGTTTGATGCGTTCTTCATTCTCTTTTTCTGATTGTCCTTGTTTGTTTGGACGTTGGCGAGGTCCCAAAGCCCAAATCTCTTTCTGATAATTACAGTATGTCGTGACGAATTTCTCGGTAACGGCATCACTGAAAGCCAATTCTTGCGCAATGTGTTTAGCTTCAATTTCCGCAAGTTGTTCACGGGATATGCGCTGTTGGCGGTTGGGGTGCTGTGAATTTGGTTGTTGGGCAAATGTGGTTGCACAGGAAACGACCATAACAACAGCCATCAATAAAGTTTTAATAATTCGTGTCATAATTCTTTTGATTTTAATGTTTGACTTCTGTTTATGCTAACACTCACTCGTTGATAAAGACATCATCTTGATAAATATTAAGCAAGTATGCCTGATCGTCGCTACTAAGTTGACTGAATGCCTGGTCAATATCGTTAAGAGATGCTGTGCTTTGTCTGGATATGTTCATATTAACGAGAAATACTAAGGCGACAGATGCCGCCACTGCAATGGCACATCTCATAACAATGCGTAACTTGGAAGGCTTTCGATGAATTCTGTTATCGAAAGATGCTGTATTGTCGGTATTTAACCCAAGATAATCGTCCTTCACCTCTTTCCAAATGTTTTCTTCTAATTTGTCGAAGAAATCATCTGAAGAAGTAGTATAAGGCATACGCTTATTTGCGTTATCCAAATCAAATCTATTATTCATAACTCTTCTCATTTGAGTTCATATATTTTATAATTTTCTCCTTGGCAATGTGGAAATTCATTTTTGCAGAGGAGGGTGAAGAACCTGTCGCCTCTGCTATTTCCTCATAACTCATTTCATCATAATAGCGTAAGTTGAATGCCAATTGTTGTTTGGTGGGCAAAGTAAGAATAGCCTTTTGCAGTCTCACCGTTTCCAAGTCGCTGTAATCAACATAGCTGTCGGCAGTGATGCGGTTGACCTCATTGCTTTCCGTTTCCAAAGAAGTATAGTCTTGCTTTCGGGTTTCAATCAGTCGGAGTGCCTCATTGGTAGCGATTCTGAAAATCCATGCACGGAAAGAGTTGTTTTCTCTGAACTTGTCGAAAGAATGAAAAATCCTTATAAAAGCTTCCTGTGTGGCATCTTGTGCATCATCATGGGCAACTACCAATCGGCGAATGTGCCAATATACAGGTTGCTTATATTTCTGCATCAATAGCCGAAAGCCTTTTTCGGTTTTATTCCGAACTGCCTGTATAATATCCTTGTCATCAATGCTCATACTACATACAGTTTCTTCTTTCCATCCTTAACCATTCTGATAGGATTATTCTTATTGACTGAAAAGGCATCAAGCTCTGCTTCTGCCATTGCATTTGTCAACCCTGTCATCTTACTATACTTGGAAATGCTGAGCGATTTGTTTCCTTTCAAGTAAGCTAAAGCCATCTCTAAACGGTCTTTCTTGCTTAAACGATTGCTGATATGGGTTATTACGGCAGGGCGAGTTACAACTGTTGTCACAATTGGGCGATAGTAGCCATGAGGGGGTACGTGTCTGCAATGTCTGTGCTGTGCATAGGTTGTTGTGCTTGCCAATGTTAGCAAGACAAAGAACAGCGTTTTCTTGATATTCATCTTTGTATTCATAATCGAAAGTCTTTTTATTAAACATTTTGTTTGACGTTACAATTATATGACCCGATGAAGGCGGCAAAGTAAAAAGGGAAATTACCTTTTGGGTGATTTATTTTGAAAATTATCCGTGTGTAACTGCAAGGAAGATATTTTTGGATTTGAGACAACAATTTGCCGCATTAGCTGAAGTTTATCCTTCCGCAAACTTGTATTATCCCTTGCCAAGAACAGTGTCAATCCAATAGACAAAGCCCAAGAACACAGCATGAGTATAAGGGCAAACTGTCTGACATGGCGAGAATACCAAATGCGCCTTATCCAATACCAAGGAATGGTGCATAGCAGAAATGACGGAACTTCCTTTAATGTCTTGGGCATTGATGGCTGCGTTACGCCAACTTTTGCTTGCACCCCCAAATTTTCACAGATAGAGTCCAATGTATTGCCAATAATCTTGATACAATCATCGGATTTCTTATACCTGTCATTCAAAGAAAAAGCCAAAGCTCGTTCTTTTTCTATAATGTTTAGAAGTCCCTCGCATCTGGAAAGGACAATATCATACCTTTCAGATAGAGTCCCCATGTACTCATCTTGGGTTATTCCAAATTTCTCTTTGTCATTTTTATCCTTTTCCTCACGTTGCTTCTGTCTGCCATCCAACAAGTCTTCCACAGCCGATTTTGCAGCGGATGCCACATCAGCCTTGAACTTTTCCACATCTATGTTGTCTGTTGGTTGCGAGCCGATTTTGCTTGACAACGAATTGAGTGCATTTATGCAAGTCTGCAATTTGTCTTGCAATTCATCAAGAGTGTCTATCGCTTCGTCCTTCAAAGGAACAGGTTTCTTGTTTGCCATAATCATCTGCGTCTTGGTTTGTACTTTTTCTTGTCCTTGTCATCATCGTCAGAACGTGACGAACCACCACCTCCGCCAACTGACGAAACTGCATGAGGTTGAAGCACTAACTCAGCAACCGCTCCTACAACATCAGACATGCCAATAGAAGTATTATCATCTGTGTCATTAGCAGTTGGAGTGCTTTCTTCGTCTGCAATAGATACGCTTTCCCCATTGTCAGAATTTAGGGAAGAAGACGATGGGAAATAGGACGAGGACTTTGCATTATCCATGCCATTTGCCACCTTGTTTTCCGTGTAGCTTTCGTTTCCGATATTCTCCACAGCACCGACAGCTTTCCGTTCATCAGTCAGTACCTTTTGAATATTTCCCAAGGTAAGACTTCTGTCTATCCTGCCGCCAGAGAATGTGACATTGCCATCAGAGAAAGAAATCCCTTTGACACTTCCGTCCACCCTGTGTATAAAGTCCATAGTTATACCTTTCTTGGAAAGAGCTTGTCTAAGGCTATCCCAAGTACAACAGTCTTTCAATGCTGCGGTAATGAGGTCATACATTCTGTACTTGGCGGCATCCTTGCCTTTCAGTCGCTCACGGTTCACATTCTTCTTGCCTTTGCCAAATGTCAAGCCGTATTCCCTTGTGAGTGCCTTGGTGATGGCTGCTGACTTCTTGAAGTTGCTGTCACCAGTGATTGCGTTGCCGTCATTATCCACCCTGTTGTACACAATGTGAACATGGTCGTGCGCCTTGTCGTGGTGACGGAAGATGACAAACTGGGTGTTCACTATCCCCATTCTCTGGAGATACTTCCTTGATATTTCCGCTATCAGTTCGTCACTCATTCGCCTGTAATCCTCTGGTGAAAAGCTCAGAGAAATATGCCCGACATACGCTTTGAGTGTCGGGCGAGCCTTGGATTGAATGTTGAAACTGGCGACAATCGACTTGTTGGTAGAAAGGTCAACACCTTCTGATGCGATGATGTTCGTGTCCTTGTTCTTGATGTCGTTGGCGTATGAGACCAATCCACCAAAGCCCTTGCCCTGCTTAATCTTTGCTATCATAGACTATAACTGTTCGTTGATTTTGATGACAATCTCACTGATGGACTGTGCCAGTCGCTTATTCTCATCTGCCACTGCCAAACCACCATGGATATGTCCGAGGTGTGCCAGTTGGTTCAAGTTGTTTGCCATGCCCGAAAGGTCACGGATGTACTTCGTGAGTTCCCTTGAAATCGGCTCTTTGACATAACCGTTTACAGCAAGATTATATACCAAGGTGGACAGCGGAGTGTTGTCTCTCCTCTGTATGCGGAGCAGTTTCCTGTAATTGGCATCGTCAAAATACACCTTAACTGGGTGGGTGCGCTGCGTTCCTTTCGGCTGTTTCGGACGACCGCCTCTCTTCTTCTGTTCTGTTGGTGTTGGGGATGTCATTGTCCTATCGTGTCTGAAGCACCTGTGCGGACACTCCCGGCTTGTGAGCCGTGGTTTTGTGGTACACTAAACCTATACTTGCTCCCCAACATCCCCAATAATCAAAGATACGCTTGGCGGTTTGATAGACCTACAAGAGTTTGATTTGCCAACAGCCTTGCCGTAAGGTGTGGCTATGGCGAACTTAGGGAAGAAAAGAAGCAAGGCTCTCAGAGACTGTCTTGACTGGTGCTGTGGTGTTACAAATGTTACTTCTTGGCTCTGTCATTGAGTATCTTCTGAATGTCCGACAAGGCAAACAGACGCTGCCGTCCCATCTTGGCAGGGACAAGATAGCCAGACTTCGCCCAAGACCATAAAGTGGTGGCGCATACACGGCACATCTTGGCTGCTTCCTCTGCGGTCAGCCATTTCTCCTCATCGGGATTGTTTGCCAGTTCCATTGCCTTTATCTCCTGCGACTTTGTTATAAGTCGATCGGCAAATGTGACCAGATCCTCGGAGGTCACTTCTACCTTGAAGTGTGCTCCATTCTGTATCATTGAGTATAAATCCATATTATTCCTTTCTTTTGATTTTTGTGTGAATACGTGAACCATCAACCGATAAGGTCAACAAGCCCACGCTTGATGTCATCGTCTATTGTTCGGTATCGGGCGAAAGCTCGGCTGCCATTGGCATGACCAGACATTGAGGAAATCAAATTCGGGTCTTGCACTTGCTTGTAGAGATTTCCGATGAAAGTTCTTCGGGCAGCATGGGAAGTGGCAACTTCGTATATCGGTCGCATCTCGTTCTGTCGGGTCTGAGGGTTGAGTATCGGCACTTTCCTGTCAAGATGTGCCAGTTCCATGACCGCACGGACACCCTTGTTGAAGTCCGCCACGTTGTAGTGTGGAAACAGCGAAATGGTCGGTCTGTCCTTGTATCTGTCATAGATAGCGAGAGCCTTCTCTGTAAGAGGAACACGGACGGTTCTTCCGTCATGATTCTTGGTCTTCTGCGGAAGATACTCCACCACACCGTCTATGACATTCTCCTTTTTGAGGTTGAGCAGGTCACCGAAACGGCAACCGAGGAAGCACTGGAAGACGAACATATCTCGGAATGTAGCCAAGTGCGGATTGTCCGAAAGGTCAAGTTCGTAAAGACAATCACGCTCCTCTATGCTGATATACCAAGGTGTGCCATACAAGGCTTTCGGCATTTCAAACTGTAGAAACGGATTGTTGGTGGTGATGCCACGATGTATGCACCACATGAAGACTGTCCGCAGGCGTGCGAAGTTGGAGTGCAGCGTGTTGTCTGAACGCACGGCTTGCGTCACAGACTTTGCCGCATTTCTGTACAGATATGGGTATAACTTGACATACTCATGCTCATGCACCAAGAACTGGTAGAAGTCTTCCAAATCTTCTGCAGTAGTATTGTCAATGCCCATTACATAGTCGGTGCGTTTCTTCACGGTCTTCTGGTATTGTTCGAAGCGTTCTATCTTCCCGATATTGGCACGTATTACGGATGCCTGTCTTTTCTCAAAGTCTTTTGCCTGAATGTATTGCTCCACAAGCACCGACAACCTTGTCTCCTGGCATTGGTTGTCTTTCAACTTGTAGGCATTGGGATGATGGAAGACGAATATCACACGTTTCAGCCATTCTGCGGTTGCCCCTATATAGTATTCTTTTGATATGAGTCTCTTCAAGTCAAGAATGGCATCATTAAGCTGCTGTCTCTCGCTATCCTTTACCAAAGCTATGCGCTGTTTGTAACTCTGACGCTTGGCATCCCAATGGTTGGGATTGATGGTCAGCTCACTCGCACACTTGATGTCGCATTTCTCGTCACGGACACGGAAGTATATGGTAGCCTTGTCTTTGGCTGATGTCTTGCGTATAAAAGCGGTTACGTTCATAATCGTCACTTTATAAGGTTGATAATTTCACGTTTTATGTCATCGTCTATGGTGCGGTATCGGGCGAATGCTCGGCTGTTAGGAGCATGTCCTGTGAGCGAAGCCACCAACGCTTGGTCTTTGACATGCTTGTAGATGTTCGCTATAAAGGTTCTTCGTGCGACATGGCTTGTAGCCACCTCATACAAAGGCTTCATTTCCTCTTGCCGTGTTAGCGGATTGAGAACTGGCACCATGCGGTTGACACCAGAGAGTTCAAGAACAAACTGGATAGCCAAGTTGTAGAAATGCTCATCCAACAAAGGGAACATTCTCGGGCTGTACTTCTCGTACTTCGCCAGTATATTCAATGCCTTGCCGCATAGGGGAACACGGACTACCTCTGTCTTGCCTTTGTTGAGGTTCTTGCTCGGTATGTATTCCAAGAAATCCCCAACGATATTCTCTCTTGTTAAAGCGAACAAATCGCCAACACGACAACCAACAAGACAGTGGAACACAAACATATCCCTTGCCAGTTCGATACGTGGACTGATTGAGAGGTCTCTGTGCAGCACTTGGTCACGTTCCTCAATGGTGAGGTAGTAAGGGATGCCGTACACATGCTTGTCCACCTTGACCGTGCGAAATGAGGTGTCGGTGGTGTAGCCTTTCTTCACACACCAGTTCAAGAACGCCTTTAACCTTGTTCCTCCACTAAAGGCGGAATTGGCAGATGATGGCTTCATTGTGTTGCGGTAAATCTCAAATCGGCTGAAGAAGTCGGGATTGTTGGCAAAGTATGTGTATTCCTCAGTGATATACTTCATGAAGCGTTCTAACTCGTCTGCTCCAAAATCCTCGATACGAAGAACAAAGTCCTTGCGACCTTCCATTTCCTTTTGCCATGCCTCATAGCGGTGAAGTCTGCGGAATATGGATGTGATAGCACATTTGGTTTCCGTTCCATTCTTTACCTCTCTCAAATACTGCTCGGCTCTGTCAAAGAAACCAGTCTTGGTGTTGTCAATGTCCTCATGCTCCTTTCCCTGCTTGTCGGGATTGAAATAGTTATCTACAATATGGTGCAGGAAGTCAAGTGTACAGCCTGTGTGATATTCTTTGCCAACCAAAAGAAGAATGTCTGCGAGCTGTCTGTTGAACTTGTCCTTCACTTCTTGAGGTACATTGCTTTCTTTTGAATAGCCAGGCACGGATGCGTCATAATGGATAGGGTCGATATACAAGTTTGTTGATATTTTGTAATCAACGTCCTTTCCGTCTCTCAACCTTACATAAACGGCAGAATTACTCTTGCGAAAATACGGTATAATCTTCATCTCAAAAACAAATTTATGAATGTTCAAAACTGGGGTAATATTACCCTTTTTCAATGCAAAGATAATATGGTTCCCACAAATGTTCCCACAGAAATCAAACTTTATGCAAACCGATTAAGTATTATTAAAATTCACTTTTACGCTGTAATTCATTGTGTATGAAGTGTTATTGTTCGATAAGTATGATTTTATGCAAGTATTATATTTAGTTGGATTTACCCCAAAATTGATTTCCTCCGTCACTGTTGTAAGCGCGGTGGTACCTGCCGTGTAGTCACCTGCCGAGTTCTGCGCCATGGCAATGCCACCGCCCACAAGGAGCATCAATGCCAATGTCTTCAAGCGTCCTGAAGAGAGAACGCTCTTGGCGGTCTTCTTCAAATAGTTCGTTGTTTTCTTAAACATTCTTTCTTGTTTTACTTGTTAATGATTCGTTTGGCAACACCTTATTATAATTATATAGAAAGGTGTTGTCGCTTTCACATGATATACTCTTCTGCAGTTGAGTCTTAAATCTGGTAGCCAAAGAATGCTGGGAACAGGATGGATGCGCCTATCATAAACAGACAGGCTCCTATCAGCGTCAGTATGGACTTGGTAACTCCATCTTCCCCTGTGTTCATCTTGATGTATATCTGCAAAGCGGATATAATCACCATCACAGCAGCGACAGCGTATGTCAGATACAGCACATACAGCATCATCGTCACCACATAGTCGTGCATCCCTGCCAGTGCGTCTGCTCCCCAGCTATAGTCCACATTACCGCATTTGGCTGATGCTGACAGGGGGAGCAGCGCAAAGACAAAGGAACTTACTACATTCTTTATGATATGGCTAAATTTCATCCTTGACTGGTATTGTTTTGATGTTTGGTTGTCCTGGCTTTGTCTCGCCTTGTTTCAATAGGCTCTCCGTGAAGTCGTCCTGCCATAGTCCGTCTATCCATATGGGAGAAGTGGACTCCATCTGCCCATCCATCTTTTCCTGCAACGACTCGGCTGTGTTCTTCGGCTTCTGTTGGTTGACATCATTTCCTTCGTCTTCATCAACATCATCTTCTCTGCCGGAAGAATCCGTTTCTGGAGAATAATCACTCATTCCGTTGTTCTCTGTTCCCATACCATAGCCCTCATCGTATGATGTGCTGTCTTGGAAACTTGTGTCGTATTGCTTGTCGGCAACGCTAAAGCCACCATCGCTTTCATTGACGGCTACTGCGGCTTCCTCTTCCGTTATGTTGCTGATGTCAAACACTTCCTCGTTGCTCTTGGCTTCTTCCTTCTTACCATACAGGTCTCTGGTTATCATCACCGCATAGTAGATAGCGTATGCAATGGTAAGGCTGATGGCAAATATCAAAAATGGACTCATATAATACTTTATTTTATAGATGATTTATACTCTATGCAGTGGCAAAAGTGCCAGTTGCGAGTGCAAAGTAAAGAGTAAAATCCGACATAAAAGAATTTTGTAAAGTATGGCCATCAAAGTTTAAGATATATTCAAATTATAATCATATATCATACTCTCAATCATACTTTAATCAGCTTCTTCTGTTAGTTTTCGCATGTTTGGGAAAAGGGCATAAAAAAAGCCCTCCGAATGGGAGAGCTTGATAAGGTATATCGTAATACCTTTATTTTTCCATGTATTGTTTCAGTTCCTGTGTGATATATGTCCAAACTTCTTGGAAGGTTAGTGGCTCCTTGAATTTGATTTTCTTCAAATAACTATTCCACATAATATTTCGTTTGGCATCTGTCGCAAAAGAATCCTCGAAAAGGCTATATTCCGTAGAGATGGCGGTGCCTCTATTCTCAAACGTGGCTGTGATGGCTTCTTGCAATGTGTTCAAGTCAATATTTCCTGCTTTTAGTATTCTGTACACATCAAAGAAGTCTTTCATGCGGCTGTTCTCTGTCGCATGGTCTATCATTGCCTGATACTTTTCAGCCACCACGGTCTCTAAAGAGTAAGCCAAAATGTCAACTTCTGGTAATGTGTCCAGCAACACCGGATAAGAAAGGTCAACGGGTGCAGGAGTTATGATGTCGCCAAAGCCTACATCCATGGAAATAACTTGGCTTGCCGTGTCAAGTCCTACCTTGACATGCACTCGCACACCATTATATTCTTTTTTGAGAGTGATTTCTTCTACGCTAATGCTGTCCTTTTCAAAGACAACTCCGTCTTCCAGACATTCTATGTCGCATAAATTTCTGAATGTCTCCTTGATATTGTCCAACTCACGGCTAATCTGTTGGCCAAGGAAGTCTATGTCCAATGTTGGTCTTGCTTTCAAATGCTCATGGGCATACAGTAATGCACCACCTTTCAATATAAAGCGTTCTTTGTATTGACTTACCGACAGACGGTACAACAGGCGCTCCTGAAAGTATCGTGTCAATATCGATTGGTAGAAGACATTCTCTTCTTTCGATATATTAAGCAGTTTCGCTCTTACCGAGCGAGCATAATTCTTCGTTGTCATATTTATTATTTTATAATTCCATTTGTAGATATGTTCCCAATGTTTTGGCAACTCTCAGTTGTGAGGCATATTTCATCAGTTTGCTGACATTACGATCTCTGCGTTTTAGATATTCCTTTATAATCTCCGTACAGACATCTATGCCGATTTTGTTTCTATACTTTACTGCATCACAGACACATTTCTCCACGTCATATATCCTCACCTTGAAACCCTCAATCTCTGTATTCGTAATTCCAAGGTTAAAGGCGGTATCACTCCAATGGTATAGTGTAATTGGGGGATAATCTGGAAGGGTGATTTTTCGGCCTCTTTTTATTGCGAGACAATATTCTTGTGGTACCTGTGTAGTCAACTGATAATGTGACCAAGCGGAATACAGACACAACACGCCACCAGGAACAACCTTTTCCACATCAAGCATTTGACTTGCCAAATGGTCATCGGTTGCATACACACCTCTTTTTATTCTGGTGAGTTCGCCATTCTTGGCGGCTTGCAATACTTTATAGTATGCAGCTCTTCCTGCCATATCTTTTGCAGAGATGTAGCCTTCAGATTTTTGATTTATCATACGCTTTTCCATGATTTGCATCTTTAATTCTGTACAAAGTTACTACATATTTTCAAAAGTGTAGTATGTTTGTACGGAAATCTACGCAAAAATCACGCAAAATATAGTTTTCTACGGAGAATATTGACTTTCTCCGTAGAAAATTATCGTTTTATACATCCTCTTTATGCGGAATAATGGATTTCCTGCCGATAAGATAATCATTGACATCCTTGTATTCTGCATATCTTATGGATTCGTTGATTGCCCTGTTTTGATAACAGTCCATGATTGTATGGGCAGCCACCGTTCCTGCTTGGTCATTATCAAGATAACAATGGATAGTAGTATAACACGCCAATCGTTCCATGCATTTCCCAAGGCTACTGATGGAGTTCAGCACGATATAATCACATGGCTCTTGTATGCAAATCACATTGTCGCCTCGCTTTTCCAAAGTCTTGTACGAAAGAAAGTCCATAAACCCCTCGAAGATGCAGCATCTGTCCTGCACTCCAACTTGCTGTGAATGTATCAAGGATATGTCTTTCTCGCCCAAACAACCTTTATAATATGGGTTACGCAGCTCATAACCATCCCTGTTATTTGGAAAGGCTATACCAAAATACCGCTTGCCCTTAAACGTGTACCAGATCTCATTGCAATAGCGTTTACCCATGTCCGCATCCACATGGCGTGAACGCAGATACGACATAAGCACAGGGTAGGACAATTCTTGGATATGTACCTTGTCCATCTTGTCTGTCTCTACTTGTGTCGGTATGGGAGGTTTTGCCTTTGTGGACTTTGGGTTGTTCATGTCCGCTGCTATATGCTGCAATGCAGCACCCACATCATCCGTATTGTAGAGAAGTTGGGCAAGAGCAATGATGTTGCCACCCTTGCCAAGAGCAAAGTCATACCATTGGTTTCGGCTGAAGTTCACCTTGAACGATGGCTTTGTCTCCGCATGCAATGGCGACAGATAATAAGATGTGGACTTGCTGCATCGTTTGGGCTGATGTCCCAATGCGCTCAGATAGTCCGTGAGTTTGATTTCCTTTGCTTGTTGTATGTTCATCTTTCATTCATTTTTTGTTCATTCGTGCGCTTATTATATATACACCAGAGTGAATGAACGGTTTTGTGAAGTCATTTTGT
>OCLL01000263.1_pt1 | contig 12679 bp, 10 predicted proteins | sample 1538931 | NCBI WGS metagenome assembly OCLL01 (sample SAMN03418270, study PRJEB22391) | human gut metagenome | biome: human-gut; feature: organic feature; material: feces | host: Homo sapiens | place: Tanzania | collected 2013-01 | reverse complement strand
CACATCGGTAGTGCACGGGCTTCCCAAGCCTGGGAGGCGGGTTCGATTCCCGTATCCCGCTCAAGAGATAAGGTATTGAAAATCAGATAGTTGTGGTTTTTAATACCTTATTTTTTTCTTTCTCCCCTATCCATCAGTTCTTATTATAAATAAGGTATAAATAGCCTTTTTGTGAGTAATATGTGAGTAACGCATGAAAAGTGTAGATTCCTTGTGAGTGATTTCTCCTCTAATTACGCAAACCTTTACGGACGATTTTGGTGCATTTATGATATAAGGTAAAGGAATATTTTATACCTTTGCATCGGAAATTTAAAACAAAATAATAACATAAACAAATCATGAAAGAACTTAAAGCATTAAACAAGCGTACCGCTCCTAAGAGTGTCGCTCCTGAGAGAATCATTCAGTTTGGTGAAGGTAACTTCCTCCGTGCATTCGTAGATTGGATTGTATGGAATATGAATAAGAAAACCGACTTCAACGGTTCTGTCGTTGTCGTTCAGCCATTGGCTGGCGGTATGGTAGATTGGTTGAATGGTCAGGACTGCCTCTATCATGTTAACCTTCAGGGTAAGGAGAACGGTCAGGCTATCAATACATTGGAGCGTATCGACGTAATCAGCCGTGCGTTGAACCCATATTCTCAGAACCAGGCTTTCATGGCTTTGGCTGAGCAGCCAGAGATGCGCTTCATCATCTCTAACACTACGGAGGCTGGTATTGCTTTCGATGATTCTTGCAAGTTCACAGATGCTCCTGCAGCTTCTTACCCTGGTAAGTTGGTTCAGTTGCTGTTCCACCGCTACAAGTTCTTCGAGGGCGACCCTACCAAGGGTATGATCCTGATGCCTTGCGAGTTGATTTTCTTGAACGGTCACCACCTGAAGGAGTGCATCTACCAGTATATCGAGCTTTGGAAGGAAGACATGGGTGCTGACTACGAGGGCTTCAAGGAGTGGTTCACCAACCACTGCTACGTTTGCGCTACACTCGTTGACCGTATTGTTCCTGGCTTCCCACGCGACACCATCAAGGAAATCCAGCAGAAGGTTTGCTACAAGGATAACCTCGTAGTAAAGGCTGAGAGCTTCCACCTCTGGGTAATCGAGAAGGCAGAGAACATGACTGTAGAGCAGATGCAGGAAGAGTTCCCTGCTCACAAGGCTGGTCTCCACGTTCTCATCACAGACAACGAGAAGCCATACCACGAGCGTAAGGTTACTTTGCTGAATGGCCCTCACACAGTATTGAGCCCTGTTACATACCTCAGCGGTGTGAACATCGTTCGCGACGCATGCGAGCACCCAGTATTGGGCAAGTACATCCACAAGGTACAGTTCGAGGAGTTGATGCAGACATTGAACCTCCCTATGGACGAGCTTCAGAAGTTCGCTTCTGACGTATTGGAGCGTTTCGAGAACCCATTCGTTGACCATCAGGTAACTAGCATCATGCTGAACTCATTCCCTAAGTTCGAGACTCGCGACCTCCCTGGCGTGAAGATCTACTTGGAGCGTAAGGGTGAGTTACCACAGGGATTGGTATTCGGTCTTGCAGCCATCATCACTTACTATAAGGGTGGCGTTCGTGAGGACGGTGCTCCTATCCAGCCAAATGATGACCAGAAGATCATGGATAAGCTCACAGAGCTTTGGGCTACTGGCGACACCCAGAAGGTAGCAGAGGGCGTACTCGGCTTCGACTACATCTGGCATGAGAATTTGAACGAGACTGTTCCTGGCTTGACAGAGTTGGTTAAGAAGGATCTCGACATCATCCAGGAGAAGGGTATGTTGGAGGCAGTGAAGACTATCCTCTAATATTGGATAAAAAAGACAATACCAATTGAAAAAACAATATAAATAGGTATTATTAAGGTAAAAAGATAACGTAAAGTCCGGTAAGGCAAGCGAAAGCTTGATTCTTACCGGACTATTTTTATGATATGTATGAAATGGTCTTGACGCTTTTAAGATAAATAAAAGCCAATAGTTCCTGAGATAAATAAACCCCTTAAGGTAAATAAAGCCAATAAATGGCAGCAAGAACAGCCACGAGAATGACTCCCACCACCGTCTTGACCAAACAGGTTGCAACCTTCTTCAGGATAAAGAGACCAACAACCAGCGCCACCAGGGCAAAAGCATAATAAAGGAAATTATTATCCATTTCGTCCCTCCTTTCTGAATGGTTTGCGATTGGCATCCTTAGGATTTCTGCCTCTCTCATCAAATCTGTCTCTTTCATCAAATAGTCTGTTATCTTCCTTCATCGCTCTGACGAATTCATTAGGAATCGGAGTCTCGAATTCCATTGGCTGATGGGTTACCGGATGATAGAAGCAGAGAACATAGGCGTGCAGGCAAAGGCGACCACATGGATCATCACCGTTACCATACTTGATGTCTCCACACACAGGATGACCCATATCGGCAGTATGAACACGAATCTGGTTCTTGCGGCCTGTTTCCAACTTATACTCTACCAGAGAATGCGCAGTAGTTCGCTGCAGGGTATGGAAATGGGTAACAGCATACTTGCCACCATTGTCAGTTTCGCTGGCAAAGGTAATGTACGCCTTGTTGTCCTTCAACCAGTTGGCAACCGTACCTTCATCCTCCTCCATTTCTCCTGAAACCAGCGCCACGTATCGGCGGTCATATACATTATGGTGCCAGTCGTCTTCCAGGGCAAGTTCAGTCTGCTTGTCCTTGGCGTAAATCATCAAGCCCGAAGTATCTCGGTCAAGACGGTGCACCACATGAGCCTGACAGTTCTGGCGTGTCTTGTGGAAGTAATCATCCAATACGCTCTTCACATTCAGAGTAGAGTGACCGGCAGCCATACTGAGAATACCCACATTCTTCTCAATGACGATAAGATAACGATCCTCATAGACAATCTTGAGATAACGGCTCTTGAAGACATCCTGGTTCTTCTTGGTCTTGCTCACACTCACCTTCATGCCAGGTTTCAGGGCATAATCAAACTGGGTGATGGTCTTTCCATCCACCTTGATTCCCCTGCCCTGCAGCGTCTGCTTCACCTTGGTCTTGCTAGGACCTTTCACGTTTTCCATCAGCCATTCCAGCAACTGCGCAGGCTTCTCCACCTTGTAGTGGTCGTATTCATTGGGATTTCCGTAGCCATAAGCATTGTTGGTGTGCTTACTAAATTTTCCTTTTCTATTTTGTTGTCTCATGTTCTAAAACCAATTTCGTGTTTTGGATTCATCTTTTGTTCTTAACACTCAAACCGAAGAATCAGCCCCTATTGGCGCCAATTCAGCCTACAAAAGTAAGACTTTTCTGCAAAATAACAAAGAGTAGCCCAGTTTTTAACTAAAAATTAGTAACTTTTGCCAATAAAACATTGATATACAAATAATTTTTCGTACCTTTGCACCCAAATAAAGATAAAATCAGATAAAAAGATATTTAGAAATAAGGAATGATTACAGTACAAAATCTTGCAATTCAATTCGGTAAGCGAGTGCTTTACAAAGATGTAAACCTCAAGTTCACACATGGTAATATTTACGGCGTAATCGGTGCCAACGGTGCCGGTAAGTCAACTCTCCTCCGCGCCATCAGCGGCGATCTGGAACCAAACAAGGGTACAGTGGAGATGGGTCCAGGCGAGCGCCTTTCCGTTTTGGAGCAGGACCACTTCAAGTATGACGAGTTCCGCGTGATGGACACCGTTCTGATGGGTCATCAGCCTTTGTGGGAAAACATGAAGGAGCGCGAGCGCCTCTACTCTAAGCCAGAGATGACAGAAGAGGATGGTAACCTCGCAGCTGAGCTGGAGCTTAAGTTTGCCGAGATGAACGGTTGGGAGGCAGAGAGCAATGCTGCCCAGTTGCTTCAGAACCTTGGCGTAAAGGAAGATCGCCACGACAAGCTCGTTGGTGAGCTTTCTAACACAGAGAAGGTGCGCGTAATGTTGGCGAAGGCTCTCTTCGGCAACCCAGACAACCTCCTCCTCGATGAGCCTACCAATGACCTCGACCTCGACACCGTAGAGTGGCTGGAGGAATACCTCAGCAACATCGAGCAGACTGTTCTCGTGGTTTCTCACGACCGTCACTTCCTCGATGCTGTCAGCACACAGACCGTGGATATTGACTTCGGTAAGGTAACCATGTTTGCCGGTAACTACTCTTTCTGGTACGAGAGTTCTCAGTTGGCTCTCCGTCAGGCTCAGAACCAGAAGATGAAGGCCGAGGAGAAGAAGAAGCAGTTGGAGGAGTTCATCCGCCGATTCTCTGCCAATGTGGCTAAGAGTAAGCAGACCACATCCCGCAAGAAGATGTTGGAGAAGCTGAATGTTGAGGAAATCCGCCCATCTAGCCGTAAGTACCCAGGCATCATCTTCCAGATGGACCGTGAACCAGGTAACCAGATCCTGGAGGTTGAGGGCTTGAAGGCTTGCGATGAGGACGGAACAGTACTCTTCGACAACGTAAACTTCAATATCGAGAAGGGCGAGAAGGTAGTATTCCTCTCTCACAACCCTAAGGCAATGACTGCCCTCTTCGAAATCATCAACGGCAACCGCAAGGCTGACGCAGGTGAGTATAAGTGGGGTGTGACCATCACAACAGCCTATCTTCCACTCGACAATACAGAGTTCTTCCAGAGCGACATGAACCTCGTAGATTGGTTGAGCCAGTATGGTCCAGGCAACGAGGTAGCCATGAAGGGTTACTTAGGTAGAATGCTCTTCAGCGGTGAGGAAGTGTTGAAGAAGGTGAACGTACTCTCCGGAGGTGAGAAGATGAGATGTATGATTGCCCGCATGCAGTTGCAGAACGCCAACTGTCTGATTCTCGATACTCCAACCAACCACCTGGACTTGGAGAGTATCCAGGCATTCAACAACAACCTGGTAGCATTCAAGGGTAACGTACTCTTCGCCAGCCACGACCACGAGTTCATCAACACCGTGGCAAACCGCATCATCGAGCTCACTCCTTCTGGAACCATCGACAAGCTGATGTCTTATGATGAGTACATCTACGATGAGGCTATCAAGGAGCAGAAGGCTAAGATGTACGGAGTACAATAATAGAAAACCATATTAATACATTTTAAAGTTAATACTAGTGCCAATTCGATGCGAATCGAGTTGGCACACTTTTTGTCAAAACAACCAACAAAAGAATAATCATGTTTAAAAAAATTAAGGCTATGTCAAAAGAAAAGAAGATTAATATAGAGGACGGTAACGCAAAGGAACAGGTTCTCAATGAGAATGCTGAACAGAACGCTACCCAGAATAACGATAATGTAGAGAACAAGACTGATGAGCAGAATGCAGAAAAGGCTGACACAAAGTCGGCTGACACTGACAGTCAGGCAGAGAATACTGACAATGCGGCAGACAAGGCAGAAGTTGACCCTCTGAAGAAGGCTCAGCAGGAAGTAGAAGAGCTCAAGAAGGCTTTGCTTTACAAGACTGCAGAGTTTGAGAACTACCGCAAGCGCACCATGAAGGAGAAGACAGAACTGATTCTCAATGGTGGCGAGAAGACCATCTCTGCCATCCTTCCTATCCTCGACGACTTTGAGCGCGCACTTGCCGACAAGAGCGAAGATCCTAAGGCTATCAAGGAAGGTGTACAGATGATTTTCAACAAGTTCACCAAGACTCTCGAAGGTCTCGGCGTGAAGAAGATCGAGACTGCTGACAAGGATTTCGATGTTGATTTCCACGAGGCAATCGCTATGGTACCAGGAATGGGCGATGACAAGAAGGGAAAGGTAATCGACTGCGTACAGACTGGTTACACCCTCAACGACAAGGTGATTCGTCACGCTAAAGTAGCAGTAGGTCAATAAAAAATATAGAGAAAAATGGCAAAGAGAGACTATTACGAGGTGCTTGGCGTAGATAAGCAGGCATCAGAAGACGAAATTAAGAAGGCTTACCGCAAGATAGCCATCAAATATCATCCAGACCGCAACCCTGGCAACAAGGAGGCAGAGGAAAAATTCAAGGAAGCTGCAGAAGCATACGAGGTTCTTCACGACCCTCAGAAGCGCCAGCAGTATGATCAGTTTGGATTCGATGGTCCTCAGGGAGGATTTGGCGGATTCGGCGGTGGCGCAGGTATGGACATGAACGACATCTTCTCGATGTTTGGCGACATCTTCGGCGGCCATGGTGGATTCGGTGGCGGTTTCGGTGGATTTGGCGGAAGTGCCCAGCCACAGCAGTACCAAGGTAGAGACTTGCGTGTACAGGCAAAGCTTACTTTGGAAGAGGCTTTCGCAGGTTGCACCAAGAAGTTCAAGATTCGCAAGGACGTAACATGTTCTTCTTGCCACGGTACAGGATGCGAGAGTGGTTCTCAGCCAGAGACCTGCCCTACCTGTCACGGCACTGGTTACACTGTTCGCACCGTCCGTTCTATGTTCGGTACCATGCAGACCCAGGCAGCCTGCCCTACTTGCGGCGGCGAAGGTCACATTATCAAGAACAAGTGTAAGGCTTGCGGCGGTGACGGAATCGTATCTGGCGAGGAGGTTGTTGAGATCAACATCCCAGCTGGTGTAGATGACGGAATGGTTGTAACAGTTCCAGGAAAGGGTGGTGCCGGTAAGCACAATGGTGTAAACGGCGATCTTCAGGTGATTGTACGTGTAGAAAAGAACGAGAACTTTGAGCGTAAGGACAAGGATCTCTACTACAATCTCGTACTCGACTTCTCAACAGCCGTTCTCGGCGGTGAGGTAGAAATCCCTACAATGGAGGGAAAGACCACCATCAAGATTGAACCGGGCACCCAGCCGGGCAAGCAGGTTCGCCTTCGTGGCAAGGGAATGCCAGCCATCCAGGGATACGGTTACGGAAGAGGAGACATCATCGTGAACATCACTGTCTATATTCCTAAGACTCTGAACAAGGAGGAGAAGGAACTGGTGAAAAAGTTCAAAGAGTGCGAGAACTTCCAGGCTGACAAGGCTACCAAGAAGTCTCTCTTCGACAGCATCAAGAATCTCTTCAATAAATAACTCTCTCCGACTATTAGGAGAAAATGATTTCTAGAGAACAATATCTTTCTAGATAAACAAAAGATTACTGGCAATCTCAATCATTGGCTATCGCCGGTGTTGGGATTGCCTCTTTTTGTTTATACACATTATTATATATATAGGAAATGAATTATCAAGAAACAACAGAATATCTCTTCAACAGTACTCCTGTCTTTGAGAAAATAGGAGCGAAGGCTTACAAGCCAGGCTTGCAGACCACATTCGCCCTGGATGAACACTTCGGTCATCCTCACCAGAAGTACAAGACCATTCACATAGCCGGAACCAACGGCAAAGGTTCCAGCTCCCATACCCTTGCTGCCATTCTCCAGAGTCAGGGTTACAAGGTAGGACTCTACACTTCTCCCCATCTGGTAGATTTCAGAGAACGTATCCGAGTGAACGGCGAATGCGTTCCGGAGCAGTATGTCATTGATTTCGTTGAAGAGAACCGTGCATTCTTCGAACCTCTCCATCCATCCTTCTTCGAACTCACCACAGCCATGGCACTGAAATACTTCGCAGAGCAGAAGGTGGACTACGCAGTCATCGAAGTGGGACTGGGCGGCAGACTCGACTGCACCAACGTCATCACCCCTATTCTTTCCATCATCACCAACATCAGCTTCGACCACACCCAGTTCCTGGGCAACACTCTTGTCGAGATTGCCGGTGAAAAGGCAGGAATCATCAAGCCGGACATTCCGGTAGTCATTGGAGAATACCTCCCGGAGACCCGACCGGTATTCGAGAAAAAGGCAAAGGCAGAGAATGCTCCTATCCTTTTTGCCCAAGACTTCGATGCAACCCATCTGGAAAACAGCGTAACCTGCGATGTAGATATGGAGCTCAAGGGTTCCTATCAGGAGCGCAACAAGAAGACCATCCTGGCTGCACTTCACATACTGCGCCAGAAACTTGCCATCAGTGATGAAGCCATCCGTGAAGGATTTGCCCACGTCTGCGAACTGACCGGTCTGCGCGGAAGATGGGAAAAGCTCAATGATACTCCCCTCACCATCTGCGATACGGGCCATAATCTCGCCGGTTGGAGCTACCTTGCACCGCAGATCAACGCCGTAAAGGCAGAGACCAAGCACATCGTTTTCGGCATGGTGGATGACAAAGATGTGGCGCACGTATTACAACTATTGACGGAAAAGCTGGAAAACCGGGTAAAATACTACTGGACGCAGCCTTCTACCAAAAGAGCCATCCCTGTAGAGAAATTGAGCGAACTTGCATTAAAGCTTGGCTTACACGGAAGTCTATATCATTCTGTAAAAGAAGCATATAATGCAGCTCTAGAAAATGCAGAAAAGGGCGATTTTATCTTCGTTGGCGGTTCAAGTTATGTAGTGGCAGATTTGCTCTCCTGAAAATTTTTAGTTTTTTTAAATCAAATAATTGCTAAATAATTTGTCACATTCATTTTTTTTTAGTTACTTTGCAGTAGATTACTTTAGAACATAAAGTAGAGTAACTAAAAAAATGACATATTATGAATACAGAACCAGTTAACAAGTGTGGTTTGAAAAGAGAAGATTTTCAGACCACAGTACAGGGAAAGAAGACTGATCTCTTCGTGTTGAGAAACAATCAGGGCAACGAGGTTGCCGTGACGAACTACGGTGGTGCTGTTGTAGCTATCATGATGCCAGACAAGGACGGCAACTATGCCAACCTCGTTCAGGGTCACGACAACATCCAGGACGTCATCAACTCACCTGAGCCTTTCTTGAGCGTCCTCATCGGTCGATACGGTAACCGTATTAAGGAGGGTAAGTTTACCCTTCATGGCAAGGAGTATCAGTTAGCATGCAACAATGGCAAGAACCATTTGCATGGAGGTCCTACTGGATTCCACGCACATGTTTGGGATGCTACTCGCATGAGCGACAATGCTGTCGTTCTGAAGTACACCAGCCCATACGGCGAGGAAGGTTTCTCTGGTGAATTGACCGTCTGGGTGGCTTATACCTTGACCGACGACAATGAGTTCGTCATCAAGTATCAGGCAACCACCAACAAGATGACTATCTGCAACCTCACTCACCATGCGTTCTTCTCAATCCAGGGAATTGCTAATCCTACCCCAACAATTGACAACATCATCTGTCAGGTTAACGCAGACTACTATCTCCCTATAGATGAGACATCTATCCCTACAGGTGAGATCTTGAAGGTAGAGGGAACTCCATTCGATTTCCGCACTCCAAAGCCAATCGGACAGGACATCGATGCAGATGATGAGCAGATTAAGAATGGTTCTGGTTACGACCATAACTATGTATTAAACAAGAAGGAAGAGGGCGAGTTGAGCTTTGCTGCTCGCATCAAGGATCCTGTAAGCTGCCGCACTATGGAGGTTTACACCACCGAGCCAGGTATGCAGATGTACACAGGTAACTTCCTTGCAGACTTCAAGGGTCAGCATGGTGCAACCTTCCCACGCCGCAGCGCAGTATGCTTCGAGGCACAGAAGTTCCCAGACACACCAAACCACCCTTACTTCCCAAGCTGCAGATTGTGTCCAGGTGAGACTTACACCCAGAAGACCATCTACAAGTTTGGTGTAGAGAAATAAGTTAAATCACTAACAATCAGATAGGAGTTGCTGCCTCTGAAAAGAGAACTTCGAGGCAGCCACTCCTTTTTGCGGTAAATTCTGACTAGAATAAACATTAAATAATAACAATATCAACTATCAAGTTTAAACAATGGAACAAAACAATGGAAACAACAACGGACGCATCATTGCAATCATCACGATGTGTTTCATCTTTGCAATGATCTCGTTTGTAACTAACATGGGAGCGCCTTTTGGCAACATCTGGGGCTTCAAGTACTCTTGGGCAGCCATGATGGGTAACTTCATGAACTTTGCCGCTTACCTCTTTATGGGTATTCCTGCAGGTAAGATGATCGAAAGTAAGGGTTACAAGAAAACAGCCCTCATCGCACTTGCAGTCGGTACTATCGGTTTGATGATCCAGTACTTATCAAGTATCTTCGGTGACGACATCCCAGTATTCACACTCAGCTCTGGTGCTGTTTGTCTCAACCTGATCATTTATCTGTTGGGTGCGTTCATCTGCGGTTTCTGCGTATGTATGCTTAACACAGTGGTAAACCCAATGTTGAACTTGCTCGGTGGCGGTGGTAACCGTGGTAACCAGCTCATTCAGATTGGTGGTACATTGAACTCATTGAGTGGTACTCTTACCCCATTGTTGGCAGGTGTACTCGTAGGTACAGTAACAGCCAACACCAGCATGAGCGACGTAGCTCCTCTCCTCTTCATCGGTATGGCAGTATTCATTGCAGCCTTCTTCATTATCTGGTTCGTAGCTATTCCTGAGCCAAACATCAAGAAGGAGAATGTACAGTACGACCACAGTCCTTGGTCTTTCCGTCACTGCGTACTCGGTGTCATCGGTATCTTCTTCTATGTAGGTGTTGAGATTGGTATTCCTGCTCAGCTTATCTTCTACATCAGTAGCATGGACTTCACAGGTGCAGCTTCTGTAGGTGGTGCTTTCGCAGCAGTTTACTGGTTGCTCATGATGTGCGGCCGATTCCTCAGCTCATTCATCAGCGGCGCCATTTCTACCAAGACACAGATGACAGTAGTTTCAACAGTAGCTATCCTCCTGTTGCTCACAGCCATCTTCTTGCCAGAGGCCAACACATTGAACTTCTCTTTGGCAGGTGATTCAGAGATTGCAAGTCTTCTCAAGCTCGACGACCATGGTACTGGCGTTGTTGCATTTACAATCCCTACCAAGTGTGTACTCATCGCCATCTGCGGTTTGTGTACTTCTATCATGTGGGGTGGAATCTTCAACCTTGCTGTTGAGGGTCTCGGCAAATACACAGCTCAGGCATCAGGTATCTTCATGATGATGGTAGTTGGTGGTGGTGTAATGCCTCTCATCCAGGATGCAGTAGCTAAGGCTGCAGGTCCTATCGCATCTTACTGGGTTATCATCGCCATGATCGCATACATCCTTTTCTATGCGCTCGTAGGTTGCAAGAATGTCAACAAGGACATCCCTGTAGAGTAAATTCCGGAAAAATCTATTCCCGGGTGAAGCAAAACTTGATTTGTCCGGGAATAACAAGTTTATAATCAAATCTTTAATAATAACTTTTTAAACAACAACAATTATGGATATCGAAAAAGTAAGAAGCCGTTTCATCAAGCACTTTGATGGCAAAACAGGTAACATCTATATGTCACCAGGTCGTATTAACCTCATTGGTGAGCACACCGATTATAATGGTGGATTCGTATTCCCAGGTGCAGTAGATAAGGGTATTATGGCTGAGATCCGTCCTAACGGAACAGAGACAGTAATGCTCTACTCTATCGACTTGAAGGACCGTGTAGAGTTCAAGGTAAACGACCCTGAGGGTCCTCGCGCATCTTGGGCACGCTACATCTACGGTATCTGCCAGGAGATGAAGGCTCTGGGTGTTGATGTAAAGGGCTTCAACGCTGCATTCTATGGCGACGTGCCTCTCGGTGCAGGTATGTCTTCTTCAGCTGCTCTTGAGAGCTGCTTCGCTTTCGCTCTGAACGATTTCTTCGGCGACAACAAGGTTTCTAAATGGGATCTCGTTCTCGCTGGTCAGGCTACTGAGCACAAGTACGTAGGTGTAAACTGCGGTATTATGGACCAGTTTGCTTCTGTATTCGGCAAGGAGGGTAAGTTGATGCGTCTCGACTGCAACAGCCGTGAGTTTGAGTACTTCCCATTCGAGCCTAAGGGTTACAAGCTCTGCCTGGTTAACTCTAAGGTTAAGCACGAGTTGGCTGGTTCTCCATACAACGACCGCCGCAACTCTTGCGAGAACGTGGTTAAGCACATCGCTGCCAAGCACCCAGAGGCTAAGTTCGAGACTCTCCGCGATTGCACATGGGAGCAATTGGAAGAGGTTCGCGCTGAGGTAGGCGAAGAGGATTACAGCCGCGCTCACTTCGTATTGGGTGAGAAGGACCGCGTATTGGCTGTCTGCGATGCTCTTGAGAAGGGTGACTACGAGACAGTAGGTCAGAAGATGTACGAGACTCACCACGGTTTGAGCAAGGAATACGAGGTAAGCTGCGAGGAGCTCGACTTCTTGAACGAGGTTGCCAAGGAGAACGGTGTTACTGGTAGCCGTATTATGGGTGGTGGCTTCGGTGGCTGCACCATCAACTTGGTTAAGGACGATATCTACGACAAGTTCGTTGAGGATGTTACCGCTAAGTTCACAGCTAAGTATGGTCACGCTCCTGAGGTTTACCCAGTAGTAATCTCTGAGGGTTCTCACAAGGTTTGCTAATAGATACACATTATTATAATATAGAGGAACTGCAGTTGGTGTTTGCCAGCTGCAGTTTTTTTTCGCTTCTTCATCGTTTTTCTTCATCGGATTACGCTGAGTTAACGGAACATTCTTGCTTCACGGATTACGCACGGAATTTAAACGGATTTGGCCTTACGGCCATTGGGCTAGCGCCGTATAGGCTGGCTTTTTCCAGCTTTAGGGGGTATCGCCACGACCGTCAGGTCGAGTTTCCGTTTAAAATCCGTGAGTAATCCGAGGAAGGCGGCTAAGCAATGGCAAAGTATGAAGCCAGAAAGTAC
>OCLL01000259.1_pt1 | contig 12781 bp, 9 predicted proteins | sample 1538931 | NCBI WGS metagenome assembly OCLL01 (sample SAMN03418270, study PRJEB22391) | human gut metagenome | biome: human-gut; feature: organic feature; material: feces | host: Homo sapiens | place: Tanzania | collected 2013-01 | reverse complement strand
ACGGCAGGCAGGGAAAGGTCCGTGCAGTTGATAAAAACAGCCTATAAAAACAAGCAAATAATCGGTATAGTAGCCCAGAAAGTTCTGTCGGTCGAAGATCCGTCTGATGCAGAACTTTATCGCTACGGAACGATGGCAAGGGTTCTCAAAACCCTTAACATGCCCGATGGTACCACAATGGTGATTTTGCAAGGCTTGGACAGGTTCGAGTTGGAACATATCATAACCAACGAGCCATATTGGGTCGGAAAGGTGCAACCTGCACCCGATGGAGCCAAGGATATGCCTCATAATGCACAAGCAGTTGCCGAAGCATTGAGGGACAGTTACCTTAAACTTTTGAAGATGACGACCAACGTGCCATCGGATCCGGGTTTTGCCATTCGCAATATAGAAAGTCCTTATTTCCTTCTTAATTATGTTGCGGCACATTTGGATATAGATGTGCCGGAAAAGCAGAAACTTCTGGAGATGGACGACTTCACCAAGCGAGCGAACAAAGTCTTGGAAGCATTGAGCAAGGAGACCAACCTCCAAGAGTTGAAGATGAAAATACAGCGTAAGGTAAGCAAAGACATAGACAAGCAACAACGAGACTATTTGCTTACCCAGCAGCTTAAAACAATACAGGAAGAACTTGGAGGCAGTCCTTCCGAACAGGAAATCGAGGAATTGAAAAAGAAAGCCTCCAAGAAGCATTGGAATCAAGAGGTTGCAGCCGCTTTTGATAAGGAAATCGGTCGTCTTTCTTCAATGCACAGCAGTTCTCCCGACTATTCCGTCCAGCTCAACTACCTTAACTTCATGGTGGATTTGCCATGGAACGAATTTACCACCGATAATTTCGATTTGGACAAGGCACAGAAGACCTTGGATGCCGACCATTACGGCTTGGAAAAAGTAAAGCAGAGAATATTGGAGTACCTTGCCGTTTTGAAACTCAAAGGCAATATGAAATCCCCTGTGTTGTGTTTGGTCGGACCTCCGGGTGTGGGAAAGACTTCGCTCGGTAAGAGCATAGCGAAAGCGACAGGCAGGAAGTATGTTAGAGTTGCCCTTGGCGGATTGAACGATGAAAGTGAGATAAGAGGACATCGCCGTACTTATATCGGAGCCATGCCAGGCAGAATTTTGAAATCCGTATCCAAATGCGGCAGTTCCAATCCCGTATTCGTACTTGACGAGATAGATAAGGTTGCAGGCATGAGTGCAAACGGCGACCCTGCTTCTGCAATGCTCGAAGTCTTGGATCCCGAGCAGAATACCGCATTCCATGATAACTATTTGGACATAGATTACGACCTTTCGAACGTAATGTTCATTGCAACGGCGAACAGCCTTTCCAATGTACACCCCGCTTTAATAGATAGAATGGAGGTAATCGATATTTCCGGCTACATAGAACAAGAAAAATTACAAATAGCCCTGCGACACCTGTTACCGAAACAGTTGAAAGAACACGGCTTGGCAAAGAAAGACCTCGGCTTATCCGACAAGCTTCTTTCCATATTGATAAACCAATACACGAGAGAGTCCGGCGTGCGACAGCTTGACAAAACCATAGCGAAAATCGTTCGACACAGAGCCGTACAAATCGTGAAGGGTGAAGAATACAAGAAAGCCATCAAAGCCGAAGAACTGAAAGACATACTCGGTTTACCGATTGCCCAACATGACAACCAACTCAACAAGAATCATATCGGCGTTGTATGTGGTTTGGCGTGGACACAGGTCGGAGGAGAAATACTTTTCGTCGAGGCTGCCGCAGGAAAGGGTAAAGGGGGATTGAACCTGACCGGTAATTTGGGCGACGTAATGAAAGAAAGTGCAACCTTGGCATACGAATACATCAAAACGAATGCCGAGAGTTTGGGAATAAACGCCGACGAATTGGAAGAAAAAAATATGTATATACATGTGCCGGAAGGAGCAACTCCGAAAGATGGTCCGAGTGCCGGAGTAACCATGTTTACCGCAATGCTCAGCACATTGAAGCGTAAGGAAGTCAAGTCCAATGTGGCGATGACAGGAGAAATAACGTTGCGTGGCACGGTGTTGCCTGTGGGCGGGATAAAGGAAAAGATACTTGCTGCGAAGCGTGCAACAATAACCGACATCATTCTTTCGGAAGCTAACCGCAGAGACATAGAGGACATAAAGAGCGACTACCTTGACGGTTTGCAATTCCATTTCGTGGAAAACATGAGCGAAATTCCTTCATTGGCATTTGTCAATTAAATCCTAAAAATCGGAAGGTATGCAATTAAGATTGACTTACGATGAAATACGGGACTATGACTTCGGCATACCGCATGTCAAGAAATTAACGCCTGCGTACATTGACAATACTACTGTGAGTATTACCGCAGAGGTTGATTTCTTTATCAGTCTCTCATATAAGTTCCGATTGAAATTTGAGCAAATCATAGGAACGGATTTGCATTTGACTTGCGATGACGGGCTGTTGAAGATAGTCGGAATGATACCTTCTTTCAAAGAACAACTGCAAAAGAAAGCAGATTACATTGAAATAGACGGATATTCAATCGTTGTCCGCCTTTCAAAGATAAAACAGTTGGACAAAGTACTCGAAAAAGTAAAGCCGGAGAATGTTTCATTTGACACTTCCGGCATTATAATCGATATGAAGTTGAAGTAAAAAATTGCTTCAACTTCTTTTGTTTCATCTTATCCGAATTTCTTTACATGAATCGGTCTCTTATGCAAACATCATGGCGAAACTTATCAGCCAATCGCAAATCGTTCAATCATGAGTACAAAATCGTAAATTGCATCTGAGCTTTTCAAACAATCCATACCGACAATGAATATATCGAAGCAACAAAGCCTCCAGCCTATAGTGATAAAAGGAGCAAGGGTCAACAATCTCAAAAACATAAACGTCGAAATACCGAGCAACAAACTCGTTGTCGTTACGGGAGTATCCGGAAGCGGAAAAACTTCCTTGGCTTTCGATACTTTGTTTGCCGAAGGACAGAGGCGTTATGTTGAAAGCCTCTCCTCATACGCCAGACAGTTTCTCGGAAAGATGAACAAGCCGGAAGTCGATGACATAAGCGGCATAGCACCCGCCATAGCCGTCGAGCAAAGAACCGCAAACCGTAATCCGCGTTCCACCGTCGGAACAAGCACCGAGATATACGAATACCTCAAACTGTTGTTCGCAAAGATAGGTCGCACTTACTCCCCCGTTTCGGGCTGTGAGGTGAAACGCCACAGTGTAAACAACGTTGTCGATACATTGTCTTCTCTTCCCGAAGGTACGAAAGCAATCATTCTTTCACCAATCAATCTCAAAGAAAACGAAACCCTTTCCGACCGTCTTGAACTCCTGATGCAGTCCGGCTATATAAGAGTTATGCTTAACGGCGAAATCAAACGTATTGAGGAGCTCTTGGAAAATCCGCTTTCAAAAGTGGAGACACTGAGCATCGTCATAGACCGAATAAGCATAGAGGGAGTGAAGGACAATGAGGAACTGCGTATGCGTTTGTCCGATTCCGTACATACAGCATTTAACGAATCCGACGGCTTCTGCAATGTACTTCTGCCTGACGGTAAACTCATGCAGTTCTCAAACAGATTTGAAGCCGACGGAATAACGTTCGTCAAGCCATCGGACAATTTCTTTTCGTTCAACAACCCGTACGGAGCGTGCAAAAGGTGCAGCGGTTCCGGAATGATAGAAGGCATATCCGAGGATTTGGTAATAACACGAAGCGACCTCTCCGTTTATGACGGTGCAGTCAACTGTTGGAAAGGCGAAGTAATGAAGAAATTCAAAGAAGACTTCATTGCCAAAGCCTACAATCGCTTTCCTGTGCATAAGCCCTACAACCAACTTACCGAAAAGCAAAAAGACTTCCTTTGGAACGGCGATGAAACCGTTGTGGGCATAAATCGCTTCTTCGATATGATAAGAAGCGAAAGCTATAAAATACAATTCCGCGTTCTCCTTTCCCGATACACCGGCAGAACCATCTGTCCCGATTGCAAGGGAACAAGACTGCGTAAAGACGCTTCCTACGTCAAAATAGCAGGAAAAAGCATTGTCGATTTGGTTCTTATGCCCGTCAACGAATTACTCGATTTCTTCAACAATCTCAGCCTGTCCGAGTACGAGCAAAGCGTTTCCTCCCGTCTGCTTACAGAAATCCGCATCCGTCTTTCCTACCTTTGCGAAGTAGGATTGGGCTATCTGACATTGAACCGTCAAAGTTCCACACTCTCCGGCGGCGAAAGCCAGAGAATAGCCTTGGCAACCTCTCTCGGCAGTCCGCTAATGGGCAGTATGTACGTATTGGACGAACCCACCATAGGACTGCATTCCTGTGATACCCGCAACCTTATAAACGTCCTTTTGAAGTTAAGAGACGCAGGCAATACTGTCATAGTTGTGGAACACGACGAAGAAGTCATCAAGGCAGCCGATTACATAATAGACATAGGACCATACGCCGGCAGACATGGCGGCACTGTTGTCTTCGCCGGCACATTCGCTGAACTGATGACCCGTGGCAAATCCCTTACGGCGGACTTCCTTTCCGGCAGACAGGTCATTCCTTTGCCTGCCAAGCGACGTCGTTGGAAAGAATACATCAAAATAGATGGAGCAAGCGAGAACAACCTGCAATCCGTCAGCCTTACCCTGCCTCTGCAAGTCATCACGGTCGTCTGCGGCGTATCCGGCTCCGGCAAAACAACCCTGATAAAGAAAGTATTCTACAATGCCATGCGGTACAAGCTCGGAATGACGGTCGATGATATGCCTAAATGTTCCGAACCCACCGGAAGCCTGAAATTGATAGAAGCCGTGGAGATGGTCGATCAAAACCCCATAGGACGTTCCTCCCGCTCCAACCCCGCAACCTACCTTGGAGCGTTCGACGAAATAAGAACCCTTTTTGCCGAACAGCCTCTTGCCAAGAAGCGAGGCTTGAAAGCAGGGTACTTCTCCTTCAACATAGCCGGCGGAAGGTGCGAAGAGTGCAAGGGCGAAGGTACCGTAACCGTACAAATGCAATTCATGGCAGACGTAATCCTGCCTTGCGAAAGCTGCAACGGCAAACGATACAAAGATGAAGCCTTGGAAATAAAATACAATGATAAATCCATAGCCGATGTGCTTGCCATGACGGTTGAAGAGGCCATGGAATTTTTCGGCAAGGACGCAAACCCTCTCTGCAAGCACATAACACAAAAGCTGCAAGCCTTGAAGAAAGTGGGCTTGGACTATTTGCAGTTGGGGCAAAGCTCCATAACCCTCTCCGGAGGAGAAGCCCAAAGAATAAAACTTGCATACTTTCTCTCGAAAGGAGACACGGAGAAGAAAACCCTCTTTATCTTCGACGAGCCTTCCACAGGTCTGCACTTCCATGACATAGTCAAGCTGAACAAATGCTTCGAGGAATTGGTGAACCTCGGACACAGCGTCCTTATTATAGAACATCATATAGACATAATCAAGATTGCCGATTGGCTTATCGAACTCGGACCCGGCGGAGGCAAAAACGGCGGCACCATAACCTTTGAAGGCACACCCGAAGACTTGGTTGCCAAAACCGACAGCCTCACAGCACAATACCTTAAACCCAAACTGCAAGCCCGATAAACCAAAGTTTGAAACCGGATTATCGTTCGGTCTTTACTTAAAGGGCGTTTCAGAAAATCGAAAGGGCGAAAGAATTTTTTCTTTCGCCCTTTCGATAAAATCTTTCGCCGTTTTATTTTTCTGGAATGCTGTTTCGGTATTTCCTTACTGCCTTAATTCGGCGGCTTTCTTCATGTCGGCAGCGGCTTTGGCTTGTTCGCCTTTCTTCTCGTAGGCTTTGGCTCTGTTGGAGTAGGCTTGCCAGAAGGTGCTGTCGGCTTTGATTGCCGAGGAGAAGCATTCTATTGCCACGTCATAGTCATGCTTGTATTCGTAATTGATATAACCCACGTTGTGCAAGGCATCGGCATGGTCTGGTTTTATATCCAGTATTCTCTTGTACATGTCCAGTGCCTGTTGTTGGGCGTTGTGTTCTTGATAAAAGAGAGCCAAGGTGTACATTGCGTTGATGTTCTTCGGGTTTATGTTGATGGTACTCTTCAAATACTCCACCGCCAAACCGTCTCCCTTTACGGCATAAAGGTTTCCCAATTCCTCGAAAGCCTGTTCGTAATCGCCTTTCAGCTCCACGGCTTTCTTGAAGTCGGCAACGGCTTTGAGAGTGTCGCCCTGCTCTTTCATCGCCCAGCCTCTTATGAAATATGCCTTGGCTTCGTTCTTGTCCAAAAGCATTGCCTGTTTGATGTTGAACATAACCTTGTCATAATCCTTCATGTAAAGGCTTAACTCCGCCGATTTCAAATAAGCGTCCATGTATTTGCCGTTTACCTCTATTGCTTTCTGCAAAGAATTGAACGCAAGAGCGGTCTCGCCCTGTGCAAAGAGAATATCCGCCTGCAAAACGTAGTATTCGGCACGCTTCGGCGACAAAGCAACGGCTTTTTGTATGTTCGACAAAGCCTCGTGCGTGTCTTCCGATTTCAAAAGCACCTCCGCACGTTTGTAATACAGCTCGCTGTTTTTCGGTTCCTTGCGGATTTTTGCATCCAAAAAGGCAATCTGTTCCTTCAAGGGCAGTTTATCCAAATCGACAGGCTTATCCGAGCCGCCGCAACCGACAAGCAAAGCGGCAAAAGCCGACAAAATAAAAGTTTTATTCAAGTTTATCATGACATTACACCTATCTAAAACGCCTGCAAAGATAAGACAAAACGCCGTTTCGCACAAACAAAAAGGCGAATAGGGCGAAATTTGTGGCAAAAGCCCTTGGCAATCAAAAAAAATATGATAATTTTGCAAGGAATTTCGGGAGCGGAAAGTCCGCAAAGCCGAAGCAATACATTAAAATCAAATCAAAACATGGTTAAAGCACATAACTTTAATGCAGGTCCCTGCGTATTGCCCAAGAAAGCAATCGAATCTGCAATCGAAGCAATAAGAAACTTCGATAACACGGGAATAGGAATATTGGAAATTTCGCACCGTACACCGGGCTGGGAAAGAGTGATGGCGGAAACGGAGCAGTTGTGGAGAGATTTGCTTCACATTCCGGAAGATTACGCCGTATTGTTCCTCGGAGGCGGAGCTTCAACACAATTCTTCACCGTTGCAGCCAACCTTTTGAACAAAAAAGCAGCTTACCTTCAAACAGGAGTTTGGGCAAAGAAAGCAATCAAGGAAGCAAAGTTCTATGGAGAAGTCGAGGTTGTCGCTTCATCTGAAGACAAGACTTATTCCTACATTCCGAAAGGATACACAATCCCTACGGATGCCGATTACTTCCACATAACAACCAACAACACAATCTACGGTACCGAAATAAAATATGATATGGACAGTCCCGTTCCGTTGGTTGCCGATATGAGTTCCGATATTATGTCGAGACCTGTTGATGTCAGCAAATACGCCCTCATTTACGGTGGTGCGCAAAAGAACGTCGGCCCTGCCGGAGTAACATTCGTCATCGTGAAGAAAGACATCTTGGGAAAGGTTGAAAGAAAACTTCAAACCATGGTGGATTATCGCACACACATAGGAGAGGAAGCGAAGAATCGTTCCATGTTCAACACTCCTCCTGTATTCCCTATCTTCGTTATGCACGAAACATTGAAGTGGTTGAAAGAAGAAATGGGCGGAGTAGAAGGCATTCACAAGATAAATGAAGAGAAAGCCAAAATGTTGTACGACGAAATCGACAGAAACAAAATGTTCGTCGGTACGGCAGAGAAGGAAGACCGTTCCATAATGAACGTATGCTTCGTAATGGCAAAAGGCTACGAAGACAAACAAGACGCATTCATGGCATTTGCGAAAGAAAGAGGCATGGTCGGCATAAAGGGACACCGTTCCGTAGGCGGCTTCCGTGCATCCATCTACAACGCATGCCCTGTTGAATCCGTTAAGGCTTTGATAGCTTGCATGCAGGAGTTTGAAAAACTAAACGCATAGACTGAAAACACAACAACAGAACCGTAAGGCAAAATTCCGATTTCCTGCGGTTCTGTTTTTTTATTTTCCCTGTTCGAGCGAAACGCCGAAAGAAAAAATCGGAACGCCCTTTCGCAGGTGTCTTGACTTCCTTGTATGAAAATCGGAAAGCATTTCTGCTTCTCGTTTTTGCATAAGAAAGTCGCAGACAGGGAAAAGAGAAAAAGAAATCGGAAGAACAAAGAAACAAATTCGAGATATGACAAAAGTATTGGTAGCGACAGAGAAGCCGTTCGCAAAGGCGGCTGTCGATGGAATAAGAAAAATCGTTGAAGGAGCAGGATTCGAGTTGGCTCTTTTGGAAAAATACACAGATGTCAACGACTTCTACAAAGCAGTCGAGGACGCAGATGCATTGATAGTGCGTTCCGACAAAGTTACAAAGGAAGTCATCGACCACGCAAAGAAATTGAAAATCGTCGTTCGTGCCGGAGCCGGCTTCGATAACCTCGATCTTGCAGCCTGCACGGCAAAAGGCATAGTTGCAATGAACACTCCAGGTCAGAACTCCAACGCCGTAGCCGAGTTGGCGATAGGATTGATGATTTACATGGCGAGAACCACTTTCACACCTGCAACCGGAAGCGAGTTGAAAGGCAAGAAAATCGGTATTCACGCCTACGGCAATGTGGGACGTTTGGTCGCAGAGAAAGCAAAAGCAATGGGAATGCAGGTTTGTGCCTACGACCCGTTCGTACCTGCCGAGAAAATGGAAGCAGAAGGCGTGAAACCAATGCAAACAATCGAGGAACTTTACTCGAATTGCGATTACGTTTCATTGCACATACCTGCAAACGACCAAACAAAGAACTCCATCAACTACGCATTGCTTTCGAAAATGCCGAAAGGAGCATGCTTGGTAAACACTGCAAGAAAAGAAGTCATCAACGAGGCAGACATGGCGAAGTTGTTGGCAGACCGTCCGGACTTCAAGTACGTTACAGACATCGCAGCAGGCAACAGCGAAGAGCTTGCAGCCTTTGCACCACGTTACTTTGCAACTCCTAAGAAGATGGGCGCTCAAACGGCGGAAGCAAACTTGAACGCAGGTTTGGCAGCAGCCAACCAAATCGTCGATTTCATCAAGAACGGCGTAACCAAGTTCCAAGTAAACAAATAGAAATCGATATTACAGGGCGGCATTCCTCAAAGAGTGCCGCCCTTATTGTACCCTGAAACGATTAACCGACTTACAGAAAAAAACATAATTTCTGTTTTGCAAATTTCATGACCGTAATGAATGTCTTGTTGATGGATTGTATTTCCGAGTTGTACTAAACAACAGGGCTAAAACTCCACTTCTATTGTATCAAATCAATTTCAATATAAAAGTATCATTTTTTTTTCTTTTGACTGATTGTGATTCGCAGAAAATACGTATCTTTGTGGGACAATTTAAATTTAATGTAATATGAAAAAATTGACATTGATGTTGTGCATGTTTGCACTTGCAGTTTCTTGTAATGAGAAACAGGAAAATGATGGTTTATCAAGTTTTAATCATCAAAAATCAAGTAATAGTAGTTTGCTATACTTCGATGATTTGGGAAAAGATGAATGGGTATTGTCTTACCAACGTTCTGATTCAATCTTAGATGTTATGCGAGGTAGTAGTTCTAATGACTTTATTTCATGGCAGAAATTTATTGTAGGTACAATGTTGTCATCTGTAGACGTTTTGTTAGGATATGAAGATGTATCGACATTATCAATTTCTTATGATGAAAAACAAAAAAGCTATCGTTTAACAAACAGAGATGGTGATGATGTTTTTATATCTAACATAACATCTGGTAAGGAGGATGATATGGTAACTTTTGAGTGTTCTTCACCAAATTCAAAATTGGTTCTTCCTTTCTCTATACAGCATTCGTCTATTACAAAGGCTAGTCTAATTGACGTATTGACGAAGAATGATTCGTTACAAAACCCTTTTGCATTAACTTCTACAAAGGTAGTTATTTCAGCAGGTATTGTGGTTGCAATAGGAATTTTCGTTGCTACTATTGCATACTCCGAAATTGATAAAGCTTGTGATAGAAAAATATATAACGATATAGTAGCATGTAAAAGAAAAGGTAAATGTGCCATCAAACACAGGTGTAGAGCTGAATGTATAAGTTGTAAATAATAACCGAATCGAACGTATCATGGAACAGAAAAATGAATTGTACGAGAAGATGAAAGCCTTGTACGAGGGAATCAAAGAAGAAAATGAACAGTTGAAAAGAAAAATGGAACATGACCGCAAGGTCTTTCAGCGGGGATTTTGGATTGTTCTTTCGCTTTTCGTCATTACTTGGATATGGCAACGTCCCGTGAGGGATTATTTCGATTTCAAAATGGAGAATGAGAAAGAGGAGTGTCTTCGAAAGGGTATGCTTCCGAAGTTGCATTATTTCAGCGTGGAGTGTTTGGAATGCGATAAAGCAACGAAGGAATAAAACGTTACTTTATCGTTCATACCATTATTCTTTTCATACATCTACATAACAAATAAAGGTGCTTCCCTGCGAGGAAAGCACCTTTATTGTGTTTAACCGTTCTTCGACTTAGAACAAATACTTAACGCCGAATCCGAAACCTTTGAACCACAATCCGGTGTCAGGAAGTAATTCAAAAGATGGCTTCCAATCCAAAGACAATGCAAATGGTGCGGAAGGTATTTTCCATTCCACTCCGATTACACCGTCTATTCCCAAGCCCAATGCCATATCGTCTTTTTCGTTGTTCCATGCTCCGATACTTGCACCGAAGCCGTAGTAAAGAGTAAAGCCGCTACCCAAACCTTGATTCCACTCATACAAACCGGAGGCGTTAAATCCGCCATTGTGGATATTCAATTGGAAATCCAAGTTGTTGGCACCCATGTACTTTTTTAGTGTTAAACCATAATCCCAACCGCCTCTGAGACCGATACCCCAGTTTTGGGCTTCTGCTTTTTGGAAAGGCAATGCAGCCAAAACCGCTACAACTGCCACGAAAAGAATTTTCTTCATCTCTTCTTGTTTTTTGAATTAGTGTTATTATCGATATTTTTTGCAAAGGTAGGCTTTTTCCGTCAAATAAAGCCGTTTTATCGGTGGAAAAATGAGAAATGCCCCTTTTCGGATATGGTTTCCGAGTTGTATTTCTGCACTTTTGCAGAGTGATTTTAAGAACCGACAGTGTGTAACCCCATCTCGCAAAAATAAAACGCTGCAAAAATTTGCTCAATCGGCGTTCCGGCAAATTCTTACGGTGTTTGATGTTCGGGAAAGTGTCTTGGAATTGTTTCGATGGTCAAGAGGCAAAGTTGTCCACATCGATTTCGCTGATATTTTGTCGAAATGGATTTTCTTACTATTTTTGCACCAAATTATAACAGATTAAAAAATGAATATAAGAAGATTGGTATCGATTTGCAGTGGCGTATTGCTTGCAAGTGTGCTTACAGCAGTTTGACCACACTTAATTTCGATGCCATATACTGTTCGGATTTTGAAAGCAATACAACACCATTCAAGAATCTTCCATTGACCACTGTCAATATAGGAAACAGTGTACAACGCATACCTGATTACCTTATATGTAATTGCAGCAGATTTATCTCGCTTACCGTTGGTACCGGTGTTTCAGCTATCGGAGACAGTGCGTTTATCGGTTGTAACAGTCTGACTTCGATAATCATTCCTAACAGTGTTACTTCTATCGGGAATTCTGCGTTTTTCGGTTGCAGCGGTTTGACCTCGGTTACCATCGGCAGTGATGTTGCTTCCATCGGAGATAAGGTGTTCAGCGGTTGTTCGGATTTGATATCGCTTGTTTCTTTGGCTGCCATTCCGCCGATTATAGGTAATGAGTTCTTTCCTTCTCCGAATATATGCGATGTTACGGTTCCTTGCGGCAGTTTGGAAATATATACGACAAGTTCTTGGAATGATTATTTCAACGGTCGCTTTACAGAGGGCTTGTCCTTTGATTTGTCTGTCTCTGCAAATGATGAGGCATACGGTAGAGTTGAAGTGGAAACACAATCTTGCAATGTCAGAACTCTCACTGCAACACCGAATAACGGTTACGAGTTCACCGGCTGGAATGACGGAAATACAGAAAATCAAAGAACGGTAACCATTACAAGCGATACCGCTTTTACGGCAATATTCACCGTCGAAAGTTCGTCATCTTTGCAAGCGGTGAATGCAAGGGAGTTCACATCGTATCCCAACCCTGCGAAGAACTTTGTAACTTTGGAGCTCGAAGCATACAGGAGAACACTTTGCTTCAAATCCTCGACATCAACGGCAGAAGAGTAAGAACACTTGAACTCAAAGCCGGCGTTGAGACTTTGCGAATAGACCTCGGCGATTTGCCAAAAGGTGTTTATACCATCATGCTCGGCAACACAATAAAGAAGTTGATAGTCGAGTAATCAAAGATATACAAAAGCAAGAGGCTGTGTCAAGCTTGAATTTCGACACAGCCTTTTGTGCTTTTATTCATCTGTCGAAATTCAAGAATCAGAAACCACTTCTTCGTATTGAGAAATTTGTAAGAAGTGCAATTTTTGTAGCATTTCGCAAGCAAAGCGAAATGAAAAAGAATGTGAAGTATATAATATCCACACCTTCCCCCAAAAAAACATTCGTTTCGGACACGCAGAGTTCTGCCGCACACTTACAAGAGCGAACCATTGCAGAAAAAATTGCCCGATTCAAACATTTGTTTTACCTTTGTCGTCAA
>OCLL01000258.1_pt1 | contig 12806 bp, 7 predicted proteins | sample 1538931 | NCBI WGS metagenome assembly OCLL01 (sample SAMN03418270, study PRJEB22391) | human gut metagenome | biome: human-gut; feature: organic feature; material: feces | host: Homo sapiens | place: Tanzania | collected 2013-01 | reverse complement strand
GAAGGAAGTAGTTTTGAAGATGTTGCCGGAAAACATGAGAGATAGTTCTGTTTCTCTGGCTAAGTTGGATGAAATGGAAAAGAAACTTAGTTCTGGTTACACTAGTTTTTGGAGTTAACGGTAATGGAACTTTTAAGAATCAAACATCACGACTTTGTGATGACCATTGAATGCACCAAGTTTGATGCTATTTGGGATAAAGCGAAGAGGAATGTGGGGGAAGACAAACTTTCCTCCACATATTCCTGGTCGGATGGGGTTGAACAGGTAGAGCGGTATTTGAATGATCAATCCACTTCTGAGGTAATATTAAAAGATTCTTCTGCTCCTGCCATATTCTTTGATAATGCAGACTATCCGATATGGGTGGAGTTTGAGGAAAAGAATACTGCTAAGGTAGTAGATGCACATTTTGATTCCATCTTGCAGAATGAAAACGATAGGTTCAGTTTCCGTCATGGTATGTTGGCTGGCTTTCTGAATTTCGGCAATGAGATAGGACGTTCTGAAATCTGTTTTGATTATACTGTTAAGAGAAAGAAATCAGATGGTGTATCTTCTGAACTCATCAAAAGAAAGTTTTCATTCTCCTTCGAGGTGTTGAGCTCTAAGCTGGATTATCATTCTCATTGGAAGAAAATCGTAGAGGATATTGAGCAAGAGTATCGGATGCTCTCGCTTGATTTCCTTAAACGCACCTATCATAGCTTTGCTCCTGATAAAGAGGGAGAAACGCCAGAGATTATATGGTGGAGTATCTTTGCTGGTGAGCAAAAGAAGTTCTTGGAGGCTTGCCGGCACATAATCGACCGACCACGTCATCGCTTACATGGCAGGGAAACTTATCTGCGGGCTGATAAGTTGCGACGAGTCCCTATGTCACTTGAAAATGAAATAGCTGAGCATCGCAAAGAACCCGCTCATCTTTATCGTATCACCGAAAAAGTAGAGTCGAATGATACCCAGGAAAATCGATTTCTGAAATTTGCTTTATCGCAGATTACGAGTAAGTATGAACTCTTAAAAACTCGTATAGAGCAGGTTAAGGAGGTTTCTGATGCTACGAAGCAAGAACTTCAGGCAACTTATGTTTCCCTGAATCGATTAAGGAAAAATTCTTTCTTCCGTACCGTTGGGCGTTTCAAAGGGTTGAATCAGGAAAGCATGGTTCTTCAGAAAGCCACGGGATATAGTCAGGTTTATCGGACTTGGAATTTGCTCCGTAAGGCTTACTCTCTAAATGAAGGCATCTATCGCTTGCAATCCAAGGACATCGCCACGCTTTATGAAATATGGTGTTTCATAGAGGTGAGCCACATAGTGAAGAAGGAATTGAATCTGGATGATGTGGAACATCGCAACCGAATGGAACTGAATGGTCTGTTTACCTGGGAGTTGGGTAAGGGAGAGCATTCTCGTATCCTCTTTAAGAAAAATGGGGTAGAACTTGCCGAATTGGTATATAATCCAAAAAGTACGGAGCAGACCAATGATAGTATAGGAATGCAGAATCTGATAGTACCAACGGTTCCCCAGAAGCCGGATATTGTGTTGCAGCTTACCAAGAATGATTTGCAGAAAGATATGAAAATGACTTATCTCTTCGATGCAAAATATCGGATAGCCAGCAAGAATGCGAGTGGAGTAGATGTGCCGCCGGATGATGCCATCAATCAGATGCATCGTTATCGTGATGCCATTTATTATCGTGATTATGTTGAGGCTCCGTTAAAGAAGGAGGTGATTGGCGGATACATTCTTTTTCCTGGAGATGGTGAACCGGCGGATGTGGAGGTTTCAAAGTTTTATCAAACTATCAAGGAGGTGAACATTGGTGCTTTTCCGCTTCGTCCGAACGATAACGAAAACAGAAAGTTGTTTGAAGGTTTTATCCGGGAACTGATAGAAACGAAGGCGAAGGATACCGTGCAGCATGTCATTCCGCAGAAGGGAACTGTGATGGAAGTAGATAATCGGGTGTTGGTTGGTGTGGTTCGTCCGAGTCATCGGCGTGGGTATGAAAAGGGTTTCTTGAATCAATCTGCTACCTTATATTATACGGGTGCCAAGTTCCCGTCAACCATAGCATTGCAGGATCTGCATTATTTCGTGCCGTATATCAAAGGTAAGGGGATTCGTGATGTGTATGAGATTGTGAGAATGAGAACCATAACGGGTAAAGAGGCTAAGCAGGATGAAGGTGCTGATGCAACAGATGATTTGCGTTTGGCCTTTGAACTTCGTTTTTCTCGCCAACTGTATAAGGAATATCGTATGGTTGATGTTTTGAAAATGACAGATCTCACGTTTCTGGATACGACATTTAGCGATATTGATGGCTATATTTCATCATATATATAGAAAAAGTTTTTTCTAATTTAATGCCACATCTGCCACGCGTGGTGTAAGTTGTTGATACACAGAAAGAAATGGGTGGCAATAAGACGTATTCTTATTGCCACCTATTGTCACACCGATACGTTCTTTATACTATACCCAAAGCCGAAGGAAAGTCAACCGAAACGTTGCCCATTTGTGCCCGAAACGTCGGGTGTTTTTGACCGGATGTTTCGGGCACTTGTCATAGTAGTAAGGGGTACGTATCCTCGTTGTATGGGGGACATGTCCTCGATGTATCGGGCAAGTACTTACGATATATGACGCAAGTACTTACGATATATGACGCAAGCACTTACGATATATGATGCAAGCACTTACGATATATGACGCAAGCACTTACGATATATGACGCAAGTACTTACGATATATGATGCAAGCACTTACGATATATGATGCAAGCACTTACGATATATGACGCAAGTACTTACGATATTTAGAAGACGCAAGGCAGTGCCGAGAGTTGCTGCATGATGGTCTTTGCCATACGGGAATGACCGGCATCGTTAGGATGAAGACGGTCGGTATCCGGCTTGTTGAACATCTGGGCACCAGCATCGTAAATAGGGAAGAGACCCGAAAGGGAGTTGAGGTCGATGACCGGAACCGCCCACACATTGCCAACCTCCTTAATCGCCTTTACGTATTCATCGAAGAAGATGCCACGAACGTTCTCGTACATCTCATCTGGCTGGATGTTCTTGTCACCGCTGGCAAAGAGCGCACGGTGTACAGGTGTCATCACCACGATTTGCTTGGTAGGATACATCTGCTTCAGTTTCGACATGGCGATGTTGATACGACCTTTCAAAGTGTTCTTGTCCATGCTGAAGTGACGATGGCGACGCTGAACCATTTCGCTTGGCTTGTGGCGGGCTACTCTCACACTGTCGAAAGTCTCTGTGTACCATTCGCCGATAGGCACACCGTTGTTGTAATCGTTGGTACCCATAAAGATGAGGATGGCATCGAAATCATCGCCATGCTCCTTCTGCAGCTTGTCTGCCTGACGGGGAATATCGTTCCACTGTCGGCCGCTCACGCCATAAACGTAAGGGGTGATGCCAAGCCAATCCTGCAGGAATCCCCAGTATTTCACTTTTGAAGCCTTGATGTTCGGATCGGTGATGGAGTCGCCGAAGTAAGCCACCTTCTTGCCTTTCCAAGGATGCTGAAGGTTCTTGAAAGCCTTTTCTTTTTCTGCTATTTCCTTCTTGCTCATCGCCTTCTGGGCGAAGGCTGGCATGATTGGCATCGCCAAAGTTAAGGCGAGAGCCAGAGTAATCATTGTTTGTTTCTTCATTGCTAGTTTGTTTTTAATCTCTTTCTAGGCGCAAAGGTACGGCAAAAATCTCAAACTGAGCTATATTTTTTGTTCAAATATCGGTCTTTTTCTGTTTTTTTTCGTAATTTTGCAGCCGCAAACATAAAATAGGTATTATTAAATAAGGTATTAAGAGGGATGACTGTAAGTTTGAATCATTTGAGTGATTTGGTTCGCAAGCGAGTGGCGGTTGCGGCTTATTATTTTGTACCGGGCGTGGTGTTTGCCAGTTGGGCAAGCCGTATTCCGGATGTTAAACAGATGTTGCATCTGAGCAACGGCCAGTTGGGAACGGTGCTTTTTGCCATTCCTATCGGTCAGCTTCTGATGATGGCTTTTTCGGGCGTTCTGGTGAGTAAGTTTGGCAGCAAGAAGATGATTCTGCTTGCTGAAATGCTCTATGCCTTTGTTTTATTCTGTATAGGTAGCAGCAGTACGGTGTTCCAGTTGATTCTTTCTCTGGTGGCTTTCGGAATGATGGCGAATCTGATGAACATCGCCACCAATACCCAGGCTTGCCTGGTGGAAAAGATGTATGGGCGCAACATCATGTCGTCGTTTCATGGCTTGTGGAGTTTGGGCGGATTCTCGGGCGGTATCATCGGAGCCGTCTTTGCTAACACCCAGCTTCCGATAGAGGCTCACTTCGGAGCCATTCTGGCGATGAGTCTTCTCATTGTTGCCTTCGGATTCAGATATCTGGTAGATGATGCTACGGCAAAGGCTGAAGAGGAGGATGTTCCGAAGTTCTCTTTCAAGACCATCGACCCGATTCTGTTCCTCTTAGGATTGATGGGATTTGCCGGCATGTTCTGTGAAGGTACTGTTTATGATTGGAGTAGTGTATATTTCTCTTCTGTTGTGAAACCTGATGAGGCTTTTATCCGTGCGGGCTATGTGGCTGGTATGGGAGCGATGACTCTGGGTAGATTCCTTGCTGATGGTTTCGTTACTAAATACGGACCATCCAGGGTGTTGAAGGTTTGTGGTGGTTTGATTGTGGGTGGTTTGTGGCTGGCTGCAGCCTTGCCTTATCTCATTCCTGCCACCTTGGGCTTCCTGCTGGTAGGTTTCGGCATCTCTTCGTCGGTTCCTATCTGTTACAGCATCGCTGGAAAGCTGGGAACCATCAAGGCTAGCATCGCCATCACCATCGTTTCGAGCATCAGTTTCTTCGGTTTTCTGGTAGGACCACCGGTTATCGGATGGCTTGCTGAGGCTACCGGTCTCCGCATCGCCATCAGCATCGCCGCCTGCTTAGGGCTGATGATAGCGTTTGTTGCCGCAAAAGTATCCCATAGGCTTTCAGAATAAAGTAAAAAAGTATCCCATAGACTTAAAAAGTGAAGTCTATGGGATTTTTCGTAAGATTCTCCATCATTTTCAGATTTTATTCTATTCCATCTTTCCTATAAAAGCTATACCTTTGCACCCAGAAAAAACAAATAAACAACTGACATGGAAAAAATAAACAAAAGATTTGTGTATTTCATTTGTCTGGTATCGGCGATGGGTGGATTGCTGTTCGGTTACGATTGGGTAGTAATTGGCGGTGCCAAACCCTTCTACGAACTGTATTATCAGATAGCCGATAACCCTTCAGACCAAGGTTTGGCGATGACTATCGCCCTGATAGGATGCCTGATAGGAGCGATGCTCTGCGGTTCGCTTGCCGACCGCATCGGAAGAAAGAAACTCCTGATTGTTGCTGCCCTGATCTTTTTCTTCTCGGCGATAGCAACGGGATTGGCTGATACCTTCAGCTCTTTTCTGGTAGCCCGTTTCTTCGGAGGCATCGGTATAGGAGTGGCTTCAGGACTTTCACCTATGTATATTGCAGAGGTGGCACCTACCTCCATCAGAGGAAAACTGGTTTCTTTGAACCAACTGACCATCGTGCTTGGTATCCTGGCTGCCCAGATAACCAACTGGCTGATAGCAGAACCTATCCCGGCTTCTTTCTCCTCAGCTGATATAGCTGCATCCTGGAATGGACAGATGGCTTGGCGATGGATGTTCTGGGCGGCAGCTTTTCCAGCGGCTGTGTTCTGTGTGATGGCTTGCTTCATCCCGGAAAGTCCCCGTTGGCTGGCTATGAAAAATAGAGATAAGAAAGCTTTCGTTACATTGAATAAGATAGGTGGAAGCAGCTATGCGCAGGCAGAGTTGCAGGCTGTGAGAGAGGCTAACGAAAAGGACTCTTCGCAGGCTGGATTGAAGACCTTGTTCAGTAAGCCTTATCGCAAGGTGCTCCTGCTGGGTGTGGTGGTTGCCTTCTTCCAGCAATGGTGCGGAACGAATGTTATCTTCAATTATGCGCAGGAGATATTCCAGTCGGCAGGTTATGCCATCGGTGATGTGCTTTTCAATATCGTGGTTACGGGAATAGCCAATGTTATCTTTACATTTGTTGCCATCTTCACGGTAGATAAATGGGGAAGAAAGGCCTTGATGAAGCTGGGTGCAGGCGGACTTTGCGGCATCTATCTCATCCTGGGCATCTGTTATTTCTTCCAGATTACAGGATGGTTTATGATCGTGCTGGTAGTGGCTGCCATCGCCTGCTATGCGATGACGCTGGGACCTGTTACCTGGGTGCTTCTGGCTGAAATCTTCCCTAACAGGGTGCGTGCCGTGGCAGTAGCTACCAGTACCTTTGCCCTCTGGGTGGGAAGTTCTACGCTTACCTATACATTCCCGTTGCTCAATGTGGCATTGGGCAGTTATGGTACGTTCTGGATTTACAGTGCAGTATGTCTGGGTGGTTTCCTCTTCGTCTCTTTACTGTTACCTGAGACCAAAGGCAAATCACTCGAAGAATTGGAAAAAGAATTAATAAAACATTAAATAATTATGGTAAAAGCTTGGAGAGAAACAGTGGTGATTCCAACCTATGAGGTGGGAACCCCTGAGAAGAATCCTATTTTCTTGGAAAAACGAGTTTATCAGGGTTCGAGTGGTGTGGTTTATCCTTATCCTGTCATCGAGAGTATCAGCGATGAAAAGGTGGATAAGGAATGGCACGCCATCTGGATTGAGAATGAATACATCAAGGTGATGATTCTGCCTGAATTGGGCGGTCGTGTGCAGATGGCATACGATAAGATCAAGAAGCGTCATTTTGTATATTATAATCATGTCATCAAACCGGCATTGGTGGGTTTGACTGGTCCATGGATCAGTGGTGGTATCGAGTTCAACTGGCCTCAGCACCATCGTCCAAGTACCTATCTGCCAGTGGATAGCACCATCGAGGAGAATGAGGATGGTTCAGTAACCGTATGGGTGAGCGAAACAGAAAAGATGTTCCATCAGAAGGGTATGGCAGGCTTTACCCTGCGCCCTGGCAAGGCTTACCTGGAAATCAAGGGTCAGCTCTACAACCGCACTAATGTGCCTCAGACTTTCCTCTGGTGGGCGAACCCTGCCGTGGCGGTGAACGATTATTACCAGAGTGTGTTCCCGCCAGATATCAATGCCGTGTTCGATCATGGCAAGCGAGCCGTGAGCAGTTTCCCTATCGCTACGGGCACCTATTACAAGATGGACTACTCTGCAGGTGTAGATATTTCCAACTATAAGAATATCAAGGTGCCTACATCTTATATGGGTGTCAACTCAATGTATGATTTCGAGGGTGGTTATGAGAATGATACCCAGGCTGGTATGCTGCATGTAGCCAATCGTCACGTATCTCCGGGTAAGAAACAGTGGACTTGGGGAAATGGCGATTTCGGACAGGCTTGGGACCGCAACCTTACCGATGAGGATGGACCGTATATCGAGTTGATGGCAGGTGTGTTCACTGAGAACCAGCCTGATTTCACCTGGCTGATGCCATACGAGGAGAAGCGCTTCACCCAGTATTTCATGCCATACCGAGAATTGGGTGTGGTGAAGGAGGCTACCAAGGACCTGATTATGAACATTGACTTTGTGGATGATCAGGGAAAGGTGACCCAGGAAAACACTTCCGGAAAGGTGAACTTCAAGGTGTTTGCCACTTCCAAGCAGGAGGTGAGGGTGATTCTTGATGATAAGGAAGGGGAATGCTATAATAAAGTGGTGACTCTCAGTCCGGAAAAGGTTCTGGATGAGACGGTAGAGGTAGGAGATAGTAAATGGTATGATTTGTCTTTCTCTATCGAGTCTCTGGATGGCAAGATCCTGATGGCTTGGGAACAAGAAGATGATGAAATCCGTCCTATCCCTGATCCAGCTGAGGCTGCCTTGCTTCCTGAGCAGATCAAGACCAACGACCAGCTCTATCTGACGGGTCTTCATCTGGAGCAGTATCGCCATGCCACCTATAATCCGGTGGATTATTACGAGGAGGCACTCCGCCGTGATCCTATGGATTACCGATGCAACAATGCCCTGGGTTTATGGTATATTCGCAAGTGCCGTTTCGATAAGGCAGAGAAGTATCTGCGTCGTGCCGTGAAGGTATTGATGAAGCGCAATCCTAATCCATACGATGGTGAACCTATCTACAACCTCGGTCTTGTCTTGAAATATCAGGGTAATTTCTGGGAGGCATACGATATGTTCTACAAGTCAACCTGGAATGGTGCATGGCAGGATGCCGGCTTCTTTGAGTGTGCTCAGATTTCCGTGATGCTGCATCGCATGGATGATGCAAGAGAAGAAATCGAGAATTGTCTGATTCGCAATACCCATAATCACAAGGCTCGTGCTTTGAAGGCTGCTATTCTCAGATTGACAGATAAGAAGGATGAAGCTATCGCCTGGTGCGAGGTGTCTTTGAAGATAGACCAGTTTAACTATGGTTGTCTCTTCGAACTCTTCCTCTCTACAGACAACAATAAGTATCTTGACAAGATGGTAGAGATGATGCATGGTATGCCGAACAACTATGATGAGTTGGCGCTCGATTATGCAGGTGCCGGTCTTTATGGTGAAGCTCTGAAGGTTTTGCAGGCAGCCATTGATAATAAGGCTATTACTCCGATGACTTATTATTATCTGGGTTGGGTACTTCGTAAGAAGGATACGGATGATTGGGAGATTGCTAAATCTGCTTATGAACAGGCATCGAAATATCCATCAGACTACTGCTTCCCTAACCGTCCTGAGGCAGTTCTGGCATTGAAAGATGCCATTAATATTAACGATAAGGATGCCAAGGCCCCTTATTATCTGGGCTGTCTCTATTACGACAAGCGCCAGTATGATGTGGCAATGGAGGTATGGAGAGAGTCGGCAGAAATTGATCCTAAGTTCCCTACCGTATGGCGTAACCTCGCACTCGGATTGTTCAACAAGGAGCACAAGGGCGAGGAGGCTGTGAAGTGTATGGAGAAGGCCTTTCTGCTTGATACTACTGATGCCCGTATCCTGATGGAGTTGGATCAGTTGTACAAGCGTCTAGGCTACGCCCATGCGATGCGCCTGAAACATCTTCAGCAATATCCTGAGTTGATAGCCAAGCGCGATGACCTTCTGCTGGAAGAAATCACGCTTCTGAATCAGACGGGTAACTATGCAGAGGCGATGAAGAAGCTGGATGCTCATCAGTTCCATCCATGGGAAGGTGGCGAAGGAAAGGTGAGCGGACAGTATCAGCTCTGTCGCCTGGAACTTGCCAAGCAGGCTTTGGTTCGTAAGGATTACGATACAGCCATCTCGCTGCTTGAGGCATGTCTGGTTTATCCGCATCATCTTGGAGAAGGCAAGCTCTATGGTGCACAGGAGAATGATTTCTATTATTTTCTGGGTTGCGCCTATCAGGCTAAGGGCATGGATGACAAGGCGAAGGAGTGCTGGGAAGAGGCAACCAAGGGACCTCAGGAGCCAGCTGCAGCCATGTACTACAACGATGCCAAGCCAGACAAGATTTTCTATCAGGGATTGGCTCTCCTGAAACTGGGCAGAGTGGATGAGGCTCACGGCAGATTCTACAAGCTTGTGAATTATGGCAAGAATCATCTCTTCGAGGATGTGGTGATGGATTACTTTGCCGTATCATTGCCTGATTTACAGATCTGGGAGGGAGATTTGAATCTCTCTAATCAGATACATTGCAACTACATGCTTGCTCTTGGTTTCTATGGCTTGGGCGATAAGAAGCATGCTGAGCGTTATCTGGAAAAGGCTTCCCAGTTGGATAAGAATCATCTGGGCATCCTGTCGTTCAAGACTTTGATTGAGCTAGGTTTTTAGGTATATGATATTGAGGATATCATAAGTTTAGATTTATATGAAAAGTCCCTACGTCTATTGCGAAATAGAGGTAGGGACCTTTTTTTGTTTTTGTTTATCTTGTTGTTTCCATTTGGTTTGTCATTTCTTGGATTCTCGGTATTTCTTAGGTGATATTCCCACGATTTTGGAGAATAGGCGCGAGAAATAGAAGGAATCTTCGAAGCCCATCTTATAGCTTATCTGGTTGATTCTCATATCAGTGGTATCCAGCAGTTCACAGGCTTTCTTGATCTTCAGCTTATTGAAGTAACTCAACGGGCTGTGCCCCGTGGCACTCTTGAAGATGGCTGAGAAATGGGAATTGGAATATCCGGTATATTCTGCCAGATTGTGCAGAGTGATGGATTGCTCCAGGTTCTCCTCCATATATCTCAGTGCTGCATTGATGATGCTATGTGTCTCGCTTTCATTCTGTTCCTCTCTCTTGTGGAATTTCCTGTATTGTGGCATATAGCGCAACGAACCGAGATAGAAATGCAGGAGCGATGAGGTATATCGCAGGTTTTCCAGGGTATATCCGTCGGATAGGGTCAGAAATATATCTTCGAAGATGTTGTTTCTGTCGGCTATTCTTGAATTCAGATTGGTGGATATGGTGGTTGGTATTTCTGCACCTTCGGCATAGATATGTGCCAATGTTCCGCGGAAATGAATCCAGTAGATGGTCCATGGATCGTCGTTATTGGAGGCATAGGCATGTGGGGTATGGGCTGGCATGATGAAGTATTGGTTGGCTTTCACCTCATATTGCTTGCCATTGATGCTGTAATGTCCGCTGCCTTTCACGCAATAGATCAGTACGCATTGGTTGATGGATTCCGTTCGCTCCCTATAATGATAGGTGGCGTGCGGATAGTAGCCTATGTCTGTGATATGCAAGGTCCGCAATACCGGGTCGGCTTCAGCCAGATCCAGAATCATCTCCGGCATAACCAATGAGCGTTCCCCCTGAAATCCGTTTTTTATCTTGATATTTTCCATTGTTTGCTAGTAATTTTTGTGCAAAAGTACGAAATATTTTTGAAACCTATCCTATTTTCCGTCATTTCTTTCTTCAAATCATAAGATAATCTATGTATTTCTGCTAATGAGTCTATCTGTTATTCCCCTTTTTGTTTGTACTTTTGCAGCATAATTAAAAACAATTGATGCTATATGAATATATCTGATTACAAAAGCGATTTGATTCGCCTGCTTTTTATGGGGAGCCTGCTTCTTGGGGGCGTGAACTCCTCTATGGCTTCTGATGGAAACCATGAACTGAATCTTTCCGGGCAATGGACGGTTACTTATGATAAGGATAAGGTAGCTGCCATCCATCTTCCAGGTACGCTTACTGATGCCGGTTTGGGTGCACCTTGTACTTTGAAGCCAAGCATGGAAAAGGAAGTCTTTCTCAATCTGAAAGCGAAGTACAGCTATATAGGCAAGGCTACATACACTAGAAAAGTGATGGTGCCGAAGGAGTGGAAGAAGCAGCGCATCATCCTGCATTTCGATAGAACGCTATGGACTTCGCAGGTAAAGGTTAATGGGCAGCTTTTGAAGGAAATGGGAGAGAGCCTTTCTGTACCTCATGAGTTTGATGTCACCGATTATGTGACTTTGGGGAAGGAAAATCTGTTGGAGATAACTATTGACAACAGTAAGAAGTACGACATCACATTCAATGAGTTGGCGCATAGTTATACCAATGAGACTCAGACCAAGTGGAATGGCATCCTGGGCAAAATCTCTCTGGAAGCCAAGCCACAGTCGTATATCCATCATGTTTCCGTTTATCCAAAAGCCAAGCAGGGCTATGTGCATGTGAAGATTGAGATGAAAGGGGATGCTCTTTTAGCCAAGAACCAAGGACGCAAGTTGGGAAAAATGCGTTTTGCCATTGTTTCTCCACAGGGAAAAGAGGTGAAAGATACGCTGCTTGAGGTGAAGGGAAAACGCATAGAGTTTGATACGCAGGTGAACAATGCCCAATTGTGGGATGAGTTTTCGCCAAATGTCTATACGGCTTCTGCTGAATATCTGGATCACAAGATGATGGATAGGCAGAAGGTGGATTTTGGATTCAGAGACCTGAGCAACGAACAGGCGTTGCTGCATATCAATCAACGTCGCATGTTCCTCAGAGGAACCTTGGAGAGCTGTGTCTTTCCGCAGAAAGGTTATCCTGCGATGGATGAAGCTGGATGGAAACATATCTTCGAAAAGGCAAGAGAGTATGGACTGAATCATCTCAGATTTCATTCCTGGTGTCCGCCGGAGGCAGCATTTGCCGTTGCCGACAAGATGGGATTTTATCTTCAGATAGAGTTGCCTGTCTGGGCTTTGAATATAGGAGAGGATAAGCCTGCGCTCGATTTTCTCTATGCTGAGGCCGATAGAATCCTGGCTGCGTATGGCAATCATCCTTCTTTCTGCTTCCTGAGTCTGGGAAATGAGTTGCAGGGTGATTTCAAGGCGTTGGATGCTTTGCTGATGCACGTGAAGAAGCAGGATCCTCGTCGTCTCTATACTACCACTACCTTTACTTTTGAAAAGGGACATGGCGATTGGCCGGAATCTCATGATGACTATTGGGTAAGCCAGTGGTCGAAGAAGGGATGGCTGAGAGGACAAGGCGTTTTCGAAGACCAGCCTGTTAGTTTTTCGAAGGATTACTCTTCGGCCGTAGAGTCGCTTCCTGTGCCGGTAGTTACTCACGAAATCGGACAGTATAGTGTGTATCCCGATATTTCATCCATCTCAAAATATACGGGCAATCTGAAGCCTGTCAACCTGATGTCTATCAAGGAAGATTTGCAGCAGAAGGGTCGTCTCCAGCAGGCTGCATCCTATCTCTCTGCCTCCACCTGTTTCA
>OCLL01000241.1_pt1 | contig 13474 bp, 16 predicted proteins | sample 1538931 | NCBI WGS metagenome assembly OCLL01 (sample SAMN03418270, study PRJEB22391) | human gut metagenome | biome: human-gut; feature: organic feature; material: feces | host: Homo sapiens | place: Tanzania | collected 2013-01 | reverse complement strand
GTGTTACTTTATAGAGAGGACACAAAAATGTACCAAGTTATTTTTTAATCATTACTTAATTATATTTTTTATAATAAGATTTACCTAATTGCCATAGATATTTATCTATCTCTTTTAGATTGTATGCCGTCAATCCATAGCTCTCTTGGAACTTATGTATGATATTGATGAAAACTGGGTAGTTTCTCAAGTCGGAATTGTTGAAGTTGTAGAAGTTGTCTCGTCTTTTGAAATATAGTAACACTTTCTCTACATAGTTATCGTAAATAGCATACATCAATGGTTGGTGATGGCTGCAATATTTTGATGCAAACGAGTAGAAGAAATGCTGCTTCTTTTCTTTTCCAACTTCGACGTGGGCAATTTCATCCACTAATGTCAAATCTCCATTTTTCAGTCTCTTGTCAATATCAGGAATTGATAGTATATGCTTGGCAACAGTATGAATATCAAATATGTTGGTACTATAGAAGTCATTTAGTGTAGAGCATTTTAGCAGAACATCTTCTATGGTATCATTCTTTTGGCATAAGCTGAAAAACAATTTGTCAAGAGCTTTCTCTTGATTTACATAATTGTCTAAGCTATCCCACAAGCGAATGTATTTTTCAACTTCGCTTGGGGATGGCTCATATTCTTGTGGTATAGTATGATTTCTCATCTTTAATCCTCTAAAAAATTCCACTCTTTTAGTTTCTTTTTAGCTAAAGGATGTCCTTCTGAGTAGGCTAATGAATAGTAGCGTTTAGCTTCTTCTATATTTTTATCTACTCCCCAACCTTTCTCGTAAAACTCTCCACAACGATAGTGGGCGTATGGCAAACCGCAAGCCTTATACAATTCAAATGCTTTCTTTAGGTCAACTTCAGTTCCATCTGTACCTTTACGATAGATGTCTGCCAAGTTGCTACGAGCTAAGTCATTGCCTTGATCTGCAGATTTGGCAAACCAATATTTAGCAAACTCTACATTTCTTTCAACGCATACACCGTCGTTGAAGAAACAACCCAAGTCGTTTTGTAGGTCATCATCTTCAAGATCATAATTGTTGGGATCATTCTTGACCAGATTCAAAACACTCAATACAGCCTCCTTTGTGTAACCATAATCTTCAGGCTTTGCATTCGTCTTTTGTACCAATACAAAATTCTGATAATTCTTTGGTATATCAAAATACTTATCTTTATTATTTGTCTTCATATCTTATGATGTTTAAATTGTATATTACTCCAATTCTTTACTCTATCACCTCCCAGAAACTTTCCGGCAAACTGATGTTCTTCATCTCCTTTGCGCTCTCAAACAATGGGGCGATGTCTTCGGCTTCGAAGCCGGCGATGCCGCAACCTATTGGGGTTACTAGGAAATGCTTCTCGGGATGGCGCTTGGCGTAGGCGATGAATTCATCCACGTATGGACGGATGGTTTCTACGCCGCCCTGCATCGTAGGGATGGCGTAACTCTGACCTTGCAAGCCAACGCCCTGTCCCATGACGGCACCGAAATGCAGGCGAGCTATGCGGGCTGCTCCACCACCATGCATGCCAGCCAGATTGCTGCCAAACACAAAGATCTCGTTCTCCTTCAATGAATCAATCCAGCTAGGAGTGATTCTTCCCTTCTTCATATCTTCCATATTACTATTATTTAATGTGTTATTGCCATTATCAGCCGCTTCCTCGCAGCACATGCGTTCTGACATCATGCACGGCATCGACATCTTCGGAGCACTTTCGATACATGCGTCTTTATCGCCGAACGACAGATAACTTCCGTATTCCGATGCATCGAAGTATCTCTTGAAATAAGGAATCACCACATCGTGCATTATCTTCTGGCAACGCTGGGTGACGGCTGAATGGGATATGCCCAACTGGGCGGCTACGTCCTTGCCCCGGAATCCCTCTATATAGAGCATCTTCAGGATGATGCTGTTCTTGCTGTCTCTGCCATAATAGAAATTGCCGATGTCTTCTATCGTCTGGTAAAGATCGTGCTCAAACTGGTTGTCGGTCACGTCAAACTGCATCTTGCGGTTTTCCTGCCGTGCCTCAAAACTCTCGAAGCGATGCTCCTTTACCACCTCCTTCAGCTTGTCGAGCAGCAGGAACCGGAAACCATTTACCATCCAGGTTTTGAGCGACATGCTCGGTTTCCTGTCTTCCAGCGGCTTGAAGTCGTGTTCGCAGAGATAGAGATAATATTCGTGGGCCAGCGAATAAAAGTCCATGCCCGGCTTGTGCTGCAGGTCGTATCGCTTATCATAGATGCAATAAGCCACCCGGCAGTATCCGTAGTAATACTCCCTCACTATTCTGGCATCGGCATCCTTGAAGCCCTGCAGAATCTCATCATCCGATAAGCTTTCCAATGCCTTCTTCTTCTGAAAAACAGTTTCTGAAAAATTCTTTTCCTTCTTCATATCGATATATCTTTTGATATCCGCAATTCGATTGCAAATATATACTTTTTCTTTGAGAAACCGGAGGAATAGCTCCCTTTTTTCTCCTCTATATGATATTAAAAGAGAAAAGAGGAGGAAAAATTAAGCAGGTATCGAAAAAACTTTCAGAAAAATAAAAATCCATAAGGAAATGTTACAGATAACATTCTCTTATGGATTTATGACTGTTTGCGCACTTTATGCAAGAACATAGAGTTTCTTCTTTCCGTTGAATACCACCTTTATCGGATTCTTCCTGCTTGCCACAAAGGCATCAAGTTCCGCCTCTGCCATACTGCTGTTCAAACCGGTAATCTTGCTATACTTTGATACGGTGAGCGTCTTGTTGTTTCGCAAATATGCCAATGCCATCTCCAGGCGGTCTTTCTTGCTCAGACGGTTGCTGATGTGAGTGGTTGTTACAGGGCGAGTCACGATAGTAGTGACAATTGGTCTGTAGTAACCGCCATGATAATGCAAGCGGCCATAGTGTCTGAACTGTGCACTTGCAGTGGTGCTACCCATTGCCATCATAGCCATCATTGCTAAAATCAACCCCTTCTTCATACTCTTCATTGTCTTCATGTTTTTATCTCCTTTATGATTAATGTTAATTATTAATGTGAATAATACATTTCTTTCTTTAGAATTAAACCCCTTGTTTTATGGGGGTACGTTTATATGACCTTGAGAGAGGGAAGAAGTAAAAAATAAAATTCAGATTTTACTTTCCGGCTTTTCTGAGGTCATTTAGTTGTAAATGGCTTAATTGAACATATAACGAAATTAAATTGAATATATAACGATATAAAAATGAATAAGTTATGAAAATGTATTTATTTAGAAGAATGGGGATGATGGCTGCCTTTGCCTTGCTGGGTACTGCGGCGATGGCGGATGATTTCCATTACCTTACTTTTGAGACAACGGATGGAGCGAAAGCTTCGGTAGAAATCTCTGCCCTCTCGATGACCATCGATGGCACAACTCTGGTGGCAGGTAATCAGACGTTCCCCCTGTCGAACCTGAGCAAGATGTATTTCTCGGTTTCTGATGAAACATCTTCTGCAACAGGTATCAGACAATTAGATAATCTGAATTCGCAGGAAATTCTTGCCGTCTATGATCTGCAGGGACACAAGATAGCCAAGGAGCAGATGAAGAAGGGAGTGTATATCGTAAAGACACAAGGTGGAATTTATAAAATTGTATCAAAATGAAAAAGATATTTTTAGCACTTGCTGCTTTCGCATGCACCGCAATGCCGATGGCGGCACAGACCTTGAGTGTAAAGGTGGATGGCGTAACCTACCAGTATCCTGCTCAGAAAGTGGGCGATATGAATTATATGAATGGCGAAAGACTATCTGTGCTGGATAGAACTTTCCTGCTCTCGGATGTTCAGGCGATGAACGTGGATATCCAGAATCAGTTCAATCATCATAATACGGTGAATGTATCTTATGAAACGGGCGACGCTGCTGTCTATATCCTGACGGAACAGCCGGCAGATCAAGCTGCAGGTAGCAATCTGGGTTTTTATTCAGAATCGAATCAACCCCTGTTCAACTCGTCGCTCGGCGGCATCCGACTGAATTTCCAGATGTCGGGCATCACCAAGGTAGAACTGGAAAGCGTTGATAACAATCCGCTTGCGGGTAACCACGACCAGAGTATCATCACCCTGGAGGCTCCCGAGGGAGAGACCCTTGCTGCGGGAAAGGATTATTTCATCGCCACTTTCCCATGCGATGTATATGGCGGCTATCGCCTTTCCATCTACAAGGGCAGGGATGTGGCTCCCTATTTCGGCGTGCATCAGGTAATCAATGCCGGAGAGTTCATCACTCCTCCAGACCTGGTAGAGAGCGACCTGGTTTTTGCTGATATCGATGCGCCTTTCGTGGAAGATGAGCGCCCGGCTCTCGATGCGGCTACCAAGCAGATGCTGGTAGCTTATCAGCAAAACCCTACCGATGAGAACAAGCAGGATCTGATGAATCAGATGGGAGTGAAATATGATAAGGTGGTGGCTCGCAAGAAAGCGAAACTCCGCCAGCTGGAGCGTGAAGCCAAGACGCCTGATCTGGTTGCTGAGATGCAAGGTATTGTGGATGAGATGGTGGAGAACCGTGATATCCGTTTGGAACAGCAGTTCTGGAGATTGGTGGATCCTCGTGTAGATGATAATCCTAATGACCAGTGGCTCGTGTTGCGAGGTTCTTCGGCCAAGAATGCCTATATTGCATATGCTCCCGTTACGAATAAGGAGTATGCTGCATACAATTCAAACTTCACTTATCCAGAAGGACAGGATAACTATCCTGTGGTGAATGTCTCTTACGAAGAATCCATTGCTTATTGCGATTGGTTGAATAGCAAGGATGCTCAACATGGTTATCGCCTGCCAACCGAAGAGGAGTGGATTCTTGCGGCTGGCCACATGCCAAAGGATGTGAAGATGAATAGCGACCATGTAGAGAAAGGCTTGACGGCTGTGGATGCATACGCAGAAACAACGGGTGCCAGTGGCGGTATCGATTTCTGGGGAAACTGCTGGGAATGGACTTCTACCCAGAATGCTGCCGGACAGTATATCGTGAAAGGTGGTAGCTGGGATTCGAGCCGTGATGCTTGCCGAAGCGAGTATTCTGATGATGCCCGTGATGCTTCTGGCAGATATGCCAATGTGGGATTCCGTGTGGTAAGAGTTGATTTATGATTGGGGTATGATGATACCTGAAATCGAACGCTCTTCTTGTCGGTATATTCAGGAATTTTGAGATGTTTGAGAAAAAAGTTCTCTTCCTTTTTTACTTTTCCCGTTTCAGAAGGTCAAATAATCGTAACGTTCAAGAAAATAAACGAATATGAGTATAAATGACAATGGCATAGTGGAAACGCTCAGGGAAAATCCTCAGAACGGATTCCGGATGCTGATGACGAAATATCAGGAAGCTGTTTACTGGCATATTCGCCGAATGGTGGTTTCGCATGATGATGCACAGGATGCCTCGCAGGAAACCTTTGTGAGAATCTATCGCTCGCTGGGCAACTATCGGGGCGACTGCTCCCTGCGGAGCTGGATCTATCGCATTGCAACCAATGAGGCGCTACGACTCATCAGCAAGCGGAGGCAGGAAGAGGTTTCTCTCGAATCGATGTCAACGGGTGTAGGTCTCATCCCTGCCGATAATTATATCGACTATGATGATAAGGTGGCGGTGAAGCTGCAGAAGGCGATACTCTCGCTTCCGCCCAAGCAGCAGCTGGCATTCAATCTTCGGTATTACGATGAATTGAGTTTCGAGGAAATCGCCAAGATTGCAGATTCTACATCCACCAGCATCAAGGCAAGCTATCATATTGCCAAAGAGAAAATTATCAAGTACATGAATTCAAATGAGTAAGACAATGGATACAAAGTTCGATTTTAAACAGGTGGGGAAGCGGATGCCTTATACCACTCCCGATGACTTCTTCAGAGATATGGAGAAGAATATCCTGGAGGCGGTGAAGGAGGATTCTCTGAAGGCTTATTCTCCGAAGTCAGATTCCTTGAAGTCAGATTCTTCGAAGCCAGATTCTTCGAAGCCAATCAGAATACAGCCGAGGAAACGCCCGTTCATCAAGATGATTTGGACGGCAGCCATAGCTGTGGCGGCATCGGTGGCTGTGCTCCTGGTGCTCAATATCGATTTCTCGGCACCTCATTCTTCTCTGCCATCTCAGGGAAATAATGAGTTGCAGATGGTAGATCAGGCATTCGCTCAGTTATCTTCGGCAGATCAGGCTTATCTGCTCGAGGTTTATCAGGAGGATGTGTTCCTCAATCATTAAAGTATGATGTTTCATTCATTCAGTAAATAATAGTTTCAATCATTTTAAAATAAGAGAATTATGAAAAAGTTTTTAGGTATGATGATGATGGTTGTCATGATGATGACTGTTACAGCAAATGTATGTGCGCAAACTCCTAACCAGAAGCAGCGCCTTTCTCGTGAACAGTTGGCTGAGGTGCAAGCCAAGCATATCGCTCACGATTTGGGGCTTGACGATAAGACAAGTTCTAAGTTTATCGACACCTATACCCAGTGCCAGAAGGAAGTCTGGGCATTAGGTCCTCGTCCTCGTCACAAGAAGGGCGATGTGGTATCGGATGCTCAGACGGAGCAGATGATCAAGCAGCGTTTCGAGATGAGTGAGAAGATTCTCGACATCCGTCAGAAATACTACAAGAAGTATTCTCAGTTCCTGACCCAGCTGCAGATTCAGCGAGTTTATGAGATAGAGCGACAGATGATGAAGCGCTTTGCTCAGAGAGGTTCTCGCAAGGGGGGCAATCACGCTGGAAAACCAAGACCTGGAAGATTTCAGGGACAGCCAGTGCAGAATAAATAATTCACCTATAGAGATTTTTTGCGAAATACGATGTTAGTTTAGAAAATTACTTTCTATAATATCAGATATATGCGAATGGCGGTTGGGGCAGAGATTGGCATCAACCGCTCTTTTTTATTTTCTGCCTTGCTCATCTTTCCCTAAAGTATTCTTCTTTTCTTCCCAAGCCAGTATTAAGCCGATGACGCCCGAATAGCTCTTCCTGCCTTCTGCCACATGGTTGCCCCTGAGGTAGAGTTCGAAGATGATATCCTGAGCAGCATCAAGAGCCTTGCATCGTTTGCTGAGCCAGTATTGGCGGTCGCTCTTTGCCAGTTGGATAATCTCTGGGCGGATGTATTTCAGAAATCTTTCTCCCTCCTTTTCGCCGAGAATATCATATACATTATTCAATACATGGAAGAAAATGTGGTAATATCCGCTGAATCTCACCTGCTTATCTGCCGATGCCGTGCACACGATATAGCTGTAGAAATTCGCTTCACCCTCGTTGGCTACACCCAGAAAGTGGGCAAACTCGTGGGCATAGGTGGCTGGATAATCGTGGGGGAGAATATCTCCATTAAGCGTAAACTCACAGAAGAAAGGTCCCATGCTTCCGGTAACGCCCGACATCGAACTGAGGGGTGTGAATACCATCGTCTTGGCATGAGGATGCTGGTTGAAAGGCGCATTGATACCTTCCTTATAACCTATTTTGTTATATTCCTTCAGAACCGCATCCCGTACCCGATTCTTCAAGCCATCATCCACGATGCTATCAGAGAAAATGCTACTCCCGGCAATATCAGAAGAAATGCTTAAGGCGTTAAGGCTGTCGGCATATTGATAGGCGAATGTCTTGAATTTAGCTTCGCTTACTTCCACCGGCTTCATACCTATTCTAGCATAGATATTCGGCTGGGAGTAGTTCAATCCCCAGGCGATGTAGAACCAGGCATATACCCAAAGCAGGTATTCTGCCACTCTTCCGAATACAACCTTCTTCTTGGGACAGCTGCCTCTCTTTGCTGCCAGGAAGAAGTATCGCCTGGCAAGCTTCTTTCTCAATCCTATCTCATAGATGGGATAGAAGATAACCCAGGCAATGCTGAGAGCGATGAAGATATCGCCTACGGCAAAAGGAAAAAATCCTGAGATGGGAGAGAGAAAGGTGCCGATGACGGGATAGATACGGGTGGTGTAGATGAATCCCCATAGAGGAATCATCTTGGTAAGCGTTACGAGGATGAGCAGTACCAGCAATAACCAGTGGCGCCACTTTACCCGATTGAGTCGAAATGTATGCTGTATCTTCATATTCATTCTTTATTCTTTCTTTATTCTGATTGTTCTTACTTCCTTCTAATTGTTATAATGTCGCCAAATATGGCTTTCTGATGCAAAAATACAAAAGTTTTCTGAATAGTTGACAGCATCGATTCATTTTTTTGCTATTTTTGCATATACAAAAGGTAGAAACGAATTTATTGACTTAAAGTAATAGGAGGTGCTATCATGAAACAGACACAGGAAAAATTCGAGGCAATGAACCTTGAGTATGAGAACCTCTATAATGAGGAAGATGACCGCAGAGAGTATAATTCTGTTTGGTACAGTTAGGTAATTGAGTGCAGTTAGACAAATTTATTAAGGACAGTTAGATTATCAGCTAGTTATGCTGCCAGATCATAAAGCTGCCGGATCATAAAAAGGCTATGCTGTTTGTTGCAGAATCTCAAGCAACAACAGCATAGCCTTCTTGTGTTCTTATTTCTCGAAGTGCTGGTAATCCTTGCTATGCTTCCAGTCGCCACCCCATCTGAAACCCTTTTCCTTGAAGAGCTGGTAGCATAAATCGCCCTTTCTGATCATATAAGCATGGTGCTTGCTGCGGTCGAGATAAGGTCGTGCCGTAGCTGGCTCTACCACTTCCTTTCCGTTTTTCAGCCGTTTGTGATAAGGGTTATAGAGTGTATTGATATCGACGGCAAGTCCCCTGCCATGTTTCGAAACAATCTTGGTATGCGAGATGAAGCGGAAGTTGAAGCTGGATGAGTTGTTGGCTCTCATCGCCCTTTCGTCATTGGCATCCCAATAGTCGATGAGTCTCATTCGCTCTATCGGATATTTCGCCTCGTAGAGCTTTTTGAGAATATCGAGTACATCTGCCGCTATCGCCTTGTTCACCACCATTTCGCCCACTATCTTCCTGCCGTCCTTATCCACATGCAGGCATCGCAGGTATCGCAGTTCGCTCCTTGCCACGGTGCAGTTCTTCTTATACGTCTTCCCCTGCATCAGGCGGAAAATATCATCAGGAATGGGGGAAATGGAGAAGAAATGCTTCTCTCCCAGTTTCCTGATGGTTTGCTCGCTGACGATATCTCCTGGTTTCTGTGCCTTGGATGGAAGGCAGAAAAGCATGGAAATAAACAGGCATATTATTGAAATTCTTTTTGCTGTCATAACGTTTCTCCTTATTTTGCTACGGGAATATAATGTGAATCCTTGATTTCTCCAATCACGATGATGCTGTGGAGGCTTCCGATGCAGTCGATGTTTCCCAGGGTGTTGAGCATGAAGTCCTGATAGGCTTTCATATCTCGGGCATATACCTTGATCTGGAAATCGTAATCACCGGTGGTGTTGTAGCATTCCGTTATCTGGTCGATGGTTTGCACGGTATCCATGAATTGCTGAATCAAATCGTGGGTGTGCTGCTTCAGTCGGATATTGCAGAGTACAATCACGTTGTGTCCCATCTTGTGATGATCCACTATCGCCCCATAGCGCTGGATGTATCCCTCACGCTCCAGTCGCTTCTGCCGCTCGAAGGTGGGAGAAGGGGAGAGGTGTACTCTTGCGGCAAGTTCCTTCACGGTGAGTCGCGAGTTCTGCTGCAACAACTTGAGTATCTTGATATCGATTTCGTCGAGATTTTCTTCTGTAGCCATTGTTTCTTTATTACTGATTTTATTCATTTTTGCAGAATAATATTCTGCGAATTTGCTTAATACGCTGCAAAGATAGCATATTTTTCTGAATTACGAAGAATATTTGGCAGATAAAATTCTTCTTCTTACCTTTGCACTCGCAATTCCGGATGCAAAGAGCCGTTCATCATCAGATAATGGTAAATTAAGAGTCATTCATCATTTAAAAATATAGGAGATAAAACAATGAGTAACGTAAGAAATATACATTTTGAGGCAGTGGGCAGCTATTTGCGCCCTGCAGAGTTGAAAGAAGCAAGAGCCAAGTTTGCTGATGGCAAGATTTCTGCTACCGACCTTCGCTGCATCGAAGACCGTCTGATTACTGAGGTCATCAGGCAGCAGAAGGCGCATCGCCTGCCTTATATCACCGATGGCGAGTTCCGCCGCAGCTATTGGCATCTCGACTTTATGTGGGGATTCAATGGTGTGGAACATATTGAACTGGAGCATGGCTATCAGTTTCATGGCGAGGAGACAACCAAGGGCTCTATCCAACTGACCGGCAAGATTACCGGCGAGAATCATCCTTTTATCAAGGATTTCCTGTTTGTGAAGCAGTTTGAGGAGTTGGATGCCAAGGGCGAATATATCTTCGAGGCAAAGCAGACGATTCCGGCTCCTGCACAGTTTCTTGCGGAACTGTTTCGTGGCAAGAATGCCGAGAACACCCGCAAGTTCTATCCTAACACCACCCAGCTGATAGAGGATATTGCCCAGGCTTATCGCACCTTTTTCCAGGAGATTTATGCAGCCGGTTGCCGCACCATCCAGCTCGATGATTGCACCTGGGGAATGATTGTGGATAGTGATTACTGGAAAGCAAAGGTGGGCAACGGCTTCACCCTTGAACAGGAAGCCCTGCAATATCTGAAGGTGAACAACCTTGCTATTGAGGGCAAACCGGAGGGATTGACTATCAACACCCACGTATGCCGTGGCAATTATCATTCCTGCTATGCCACCAAAGGTGCCTACGATGCCGTAGCTCCTTATCTCTTCGCTCATGAAGATGTAGATACCTTCTATCTGGAGTATGATGATGAGCGTTCGGGCGGTTTCGAACCATTGAAATATGTGGCAGATGGCAAGAAGGTGGTTCTGGGTTTGGTAACCTCCAAATCTCCAGTGTTGGAGGATAAGGCTACGGTCATCGCCAGAATCCACGAAACTGCCAAGTATATTTCTCTCAATCGCTTAAGCCTCAGTCCTCAATGCGGTTTTGCCTCTTGCGAGATCGGCAATAAACTGACCGATGCTGAGCAATGGGCAAAGATAGATCTGGTTAGAGAGATTTCCGAGGAAGTTTGGGGCTCTTCTTCTTTCTCCGATGCAAAATAATATATCCGGAAAGCAAAACCAGCGTTATCAGCAAACCGGAGATAAAGACGAAGAGGTCGGAAAGAGGACCTAAAAGCGGAGAATAGCATCTGCCCACGTGAAGCTCTAAAGCCACATTCCAAAGTGACATGGGGATGGCTGAAAGAACTTCTGGGGTAGAGGTTGTTTTCCCGAAACTCGCTCCTTTGCTATAATCGAAAACCACTTCTTTTCCATTGAAGAAATCCTTGGAATAACCGCTAACCAGATGGTTTGAAATCGGAATCATCGACTTTTCTATATTCTGTTTCCCCGTAAAATAATCCACAATCAGATTCTTTTCCGGATACCATCGGAACATGCCGCTGAAGGAACCAATCAGCCAACCACCTTTGCCGTCGCTCTCGAAAACGGTAACTCCCATCGGACTTACCTTTGGTGCCTTCTCCTTATTTAATAAGATAGGTTTATGCTGGAAATGCTCATCCACTCTAAGGAATCCTTCTGATGTAGAAACAAGCCAGTTGCCCTCTGCTGCATCCCATCGGATAGCGCGAAGTTTATCGTGCCAGACATTTCCATCCTTCACTTTTTCTGTGGTTTTGTTCATTGCCAGAGGTATCATCAATGGTGGACGGAGACACATACCTGTTATCGCTAGCCAAAGTGTAAGGATGATAGTCGTGTATCCTAATTTGTTATGCCATTTTGCATTGAAAACCATCTGTTTACCAAGCTTCTGCATCTTTTCTCTTGCCTGTAAGCGCTTCTGTCGGCGAATGCGGTAAGGCAGGATAAAGAGGATGATGCCCGTTATCGAAAGGATGATGAGTACGATGGCGATGGCATCCACTATCAATCTGCCAGTTAATCCGAAGAAAGCACCGCTATGCAGATGCCAAACGGTTTTGAAGAGGGTAACCATCGGGGTAAAGCCTTCTGGTTGACCGATGATCTTTCGGGTTGCCATCAGATTTTCGCTTGCAGCATCTATCTTATCATTAGCAGTTTTCATCTTCTTGCCTGATATTTCATACACGGCAGAGCGGGTCATGGCGATGAGGCTCATGCTATCTTTGGTCAATGCAATATCAGCGATTCTCTCATGATTATCGGGTAATGAAAATCTTTTCCATTCCTTTCCGTTGAAGCGATAAACATCCATCGTGGCAGCGCACCAGATTTCTCCATCCTTCGTCTGTATCATATTTCGGATATTCCTGCCATCCACGTTCTCCGGCAATCCTTTGTTGAAATCTTTCCAGCTTTTCATTTTTGAATCCGTAAGCCAGATGCCGCCGTAGCCATAGGCCAAAACGGAATCATCAGATGCCTTGATGGAACCTTTGATAATGCCGTTATTGAAGTTCTGAATATGATAAGCCGGAGGCAAAATGCTCCTGCTTACATCGCAATCGGCAAAGAGCTGGCGATGGTTCAGGATGATGCCCGATACGCAGAATACCAGCATGAAGACGGATAGTACAAGTCCGAACCATCGGTGGTATTTCTTCCAAGTAAAATGTTTGTTCTTTTTATCTCTCATTATCTTTTCTTTTAATGTTTTTATAATTGGGTTGCAAAGTTAATGGTATTTTCCGACCTCTGCAATACCTAAAAATAATGATTTGAAAAGCCTTTGCCATTGGCAAAAACGAAGGATTCTCAACTTTTTCACTAAAAAAGTTTGGTGATTTCATGTTTTACTAGTAACTTTGCACCCCGAAATTAAAAATCATCATTCTTAAGAACAATAAGATAAATAGATAATTAAGAAAATAGGAAAAATGGAATATATGTCTCAAGAAGGCTACGATGAGCTCGTGGCCGAACTTCAACACATGGTTAACGTAGAGTTGCCAGCCGTTCGCGATGCGATAGCTGAGGCTCGCGACAAGGGTGACCTCAGCGAGAATTTCGAGTATCATGCTGCCAAGCGTGAGCAGGGCAAGCTTTTGAGCCGCATCAGCTTCAAGCAGAAGGTCTTGGAGAATGCCCGTGTTATTGACAAGTCACGCCTGAAGAGCGATACCGTTGGCTTGCTGAGCAAGATTAAGATTACCAATCTTGCCAACAAGTGCAGCATGAGTTATGTTATCGTGAATCCTCACGAGGCTGATTTGCATAGTGGAAAAATCTCTATCAAGTCGCCTATCGCCAAGGCCCTTCTGGGTAAAAAGGCAGGTGATGAGGTAATGGTAAAGGTACCAGCCGGCTTGCTGAAATTCCGCCTGGATAGCGTTGAGTTATAATGTATTATTTAAAAGGAAAACTCCCGATAATTTGAAACTGATCAAATTATCGGGAGAACCACCGATGATTTGACGCACGGCAT
>OCLL01000240.1_pt1 | contig 13492 bp, 8 predicted proteins | sample 1538931 | NCBI WGS metagenome assembly OCLL01 (sample SAMN03418270, study PRJEB22391) | human gut metagenome | biome: human-gut; feature: organic feature; material: feces | host: Homo sapiens | place: Tanzania | collected 2013-01 | reverse complement strand
CACGAAGCACGCAAATGCCCAGAATCATACTTTGCTGGAGCACCATCACGAGAATGCAGGGCAGCACCGCCGAGGCGATACCCATCGACACATTGCCGAGTGCCACCTGACGGTTCTCGATAATGCCCCCATCAGATTCAGCCACGGTGCCGGACACGATGCCAATTTTCGCGTTCTGAAGTTGCGAACACACATTCATCTGCACATTGGTGAGCGCCGAAAGCATCTGCTTGTAGCGCATCAGCACGCCCATATCGGCATAGAGCGACACCCTACCCTGTCCGCCGCCGAGTGCCTCACGCGTGAAATTGGCAGGGAAATACACGATGCCGTAGCACTCATGCTCATTCATCAGGCGGCGCGCATCTTGCATATTGCTCACATAATCCATCACACACACCTCCGGCGTGGCATCGAGCTGACGCACAAAGTCGCGCGTGAGGTGACTACGGTTGTCGTCGACCACCACCACCTTCATATCGTGCGCCACCTCTGTGTTGTAAATCAAAGAATAAAGCACAGGATAAGTGGCACAAAGCACAAGAAAGAAAATGATGACAGCCTCGTCGTGGAACGCAAGGTTGAGTTCGCGCTTCCACACCCGAAACACGTCGATAGTCCAATTGATTATGTTGCGAAAAATTGACATTTTCTGTAATTGTTTTCTGAAATTTCGTTAGCCTTTATGGCACATACACCGGGTGCAGACATTCCTTCTTCAATCGCCAAATAAGCGGCCAAGGAAGCAGGATAAATCCAATCAGCACCGCATAATACACGCGGCTGAAGTAGAGGTCGATGCCATTGAGCGCCTGATCGATGCTGATAAGGAAGAAATACTTCACTGGCATGATAAAGCCGATAGCCTCAATCCAAGCATACATCGACTCCTGTGGCAACGAGAAGCCGCAGAACGAGAACGAGAGCATACCCAGCAGTGTGCAGAGCATGGAGCCGAGGCGGAAGTTAGGCACCACGCACATCACAAACAGTGCCCAGCCCTGGTTGGCAAGCACAAATAGGAACATGGCCCAAAGCATGTGCGATGGCGCACAATTCAGCGGAAAACCGTAGATGCGGTACATCATCAGCTGAATAAACCACCCCATAGCCGTGAAAATCACGGTTTGAGGCAGGATTTTACCTGTGATAGCCACGATGATGCTGTCGCCAGCCTCTTGCAGCCATTGTCGGCATGTGCCGTATTTGAGTTCGGTGCCAATGCTGAATGCCGTGACAAGCAAAATAATCAACGCCAAGAAGCAAGGCACAAACGAATTGTTGAGATAGTAACTATAGTTGGTCCACGGATTGTTGAGCGCGTGCACATCGGTCAGCACCGGCTGGAGAGTGGCTGAGATAGTGGGTCCAGGCACACCCAGCGTCTGTAGCGCCGTGCTCACAATCGCTCCGTTTGCCATCACCGATATGGTTTTGAAGCCCTTGAACATGGTGGAGGCTGGTGTGTAGTAAGCATAGTTGATATAGTAACTCACCGTGGGTTTATTGCCGCTGAGTGCCTTTTCCGAGAGGTCGGAAGGAATGTAGAAAAATCCCAGCACCAACCCACGCTGCACGGCATCGGTGGCCTCCTGATAGTTGCGGAAGTGGTATTTCACGTCCACCGTCTTAAACGCCGACAAATTGCGGGTGAGTGTGCGTGAAAGCGACGTGTTGTCGAGGTCGACGATGCCCACCGGCACACGCTCCACAGCACCCTCGTTCATCAAATCAAAGAAAAACCAACTGCTTGCCAACGGCACGACCACCATCATCCAAAAGTACACCTGCCGCCTCACAAGCGAGACAGCACCGTGCTTAAGCGATTGTTTGATGTAGTGGAAAAGCATTTTTTTATAATTGATTTTTTATGAGTTATTCAGGAAGCAGAACCGACATGCCTGGGCGGAAACCCTCGATGTGGTCGAGTGGGCGCATCTTCACAGTGAAGGTCTTGCTGTCGTATTGACCATACGCCTTGGTGGCGTTCCACACGGCATAAGAGCCCATATCGTGAATGTAGTACACCTTCATTTTCGCCTCCTTATTGTCGAGAGCAGGAATAGTGACCGTGAGCACGGTGTCCATAGGTAACTTCGAGAGCATTTCCTCACGCACGCTGAAAGCCACCCACATATCCTGAATTTTTGAAATGGTCATGATAGGAGTGCCAAGTGCCACCAGTTCACCCTCATGTGGGAAAATCTCGCTCACTTCGCCATCGCATGGAGCCACCAAAATTTGGTCTTCGAGCAGCGACTGCACTTCCATCACCGAAGCGCGAGCCACGTCTTCCATACCTTGAGAGGCGGCCTTGTCTTCCTGCTGTGCGCCATTGTGCGCCAACTGGGCTTGCGACTGTGCGGCAGCCACGGCAGCGGTGGCGGCATCGTAGGCAGCCTTTGCCTCGTCGCGCTTCTGCTCGGTCATCACACCCTCTTTATAGAGGTTTTCGATACGCTGATACGTTTTGTGAGCGATTTCCTGTGCGGCTTTAGCCTGCTCCACCATGCTGTTGGCGCCACTCTTGATTTCTTCGCGAGTGCCTTTTTCAACCTTTTGCGCAGTGGAAGCAGCCACACGCTGAGCGCTTTGAGCCTTGTAGAGCGCAGCATCTACCGTCTTGCTGCTAATAGACACCAAGGTATCGCCCTTGTGCACATAGTCGCCCTCCTTCACATAGAAGCGCTCCACACGCCCTGGCAACTTGCCCGACACACGCACTTGCTCGCAGTCGGCTTGACCTTGGGTGATGTCCTTTGGTGGTTGAATGAGCAGCATACCGAGCGCCGCAATACCAGCCACCACTATGGTAAACACGAAGAGAGCAGCCAGCAATGCCTTGTCGCGCTTGCGTGCAATGGTGCGCTGCTCCTTCACCTCGGCGCGAGCCGTGGGTTGCTCCGAGTTTTTCTTCTTCGATTTCTTTTCTGGCTCATTCGCTTCCTCAACGGCAGCGACAGACTGTGAAACCACTTCTTCCACCTGAGCCTGAACTTTCTGGGTCTGTTCCTTTTTTTCTTGTTCCATATATCGTCGAAAAATTGTTGCTGTGATACAAAATTATATTAATACTTCATCTGCCCTATCACCTTTGAGAGGTAAACGTCGCAGAGCTGAATGTCGATTTGTGCGTCGATGTTTTCGCTGTAGGCTTGCACCCAAGCAGTTTGTGCGCCAATCACAGTGTCGAGGTTGGCCACGCCCTCACGGAATCCGAGTTGTGCGCAACGCAAGTTCTCGTCGGCTTGTGCGAGGTGCGACTTGGTCTTTTCAAAAGTTTTCCAAGCCTCCTCGTAGCGGAATTTCGCCTGATTCACCTGAAGGTTGATTTTCTCGCGAGCATCGTCGATTTGCCCCTTGCGCAGTCGAGCCTCGGCTTGCGCCTCCTTGTATTTGTTGCTCAGTCCGCCCCAGTGCCACAACGGAATCTTCACCATTGCGCCCACCGAGAAGGCAAAGCCAAACTTGTTTTCAAAGCCGTTGTATGAGTTAGGATTGGTGCCGTGGTAAGCCGCAAATGCCGCAATCTGTGGCATCATTTCGCTCTTTGCCACTTTGGCTTTCTCGTCGAAAATCTTAGCGGCTATTTCAAGCGAACGAATATCGCTGCGGTTGGCATACACCGAGTCCATCTGCAAATGCGTTGGGCGAAGCGTTCCGCCTATCTCGTCGCGGTTTTCATCAGCGAGCGTGAAGCGCACATTGATGGGCTGACCGCAAATTTGGTTCAACGCCATGCGAGAGAGTTCCAAACCGTTCACCACCTTGGTGAGATTCACATTTGCCTCGTTCACCTTCACGTCCACGGTGAGTTTGTTGGCCTTGGTAGCCACACCCTCCTTAATCATTTTCTCCACATCGCTGTCGAGGTTTTGAACCAGTTTCAAATAACTCTCCACCAGTTTTTTCTTAGCCACGAGCGACACCACGCGCCAGTATGCCTCATCTACGCTATACACCACATCTTGCACCTTGGTGTCGTGCATATTGCGCGCAAGTTCTTCGGCATAGTGGGTGATATTGTTCATCGCACGGATTTTGCCACCCATGTAGATAGGCTGCGTCATGGTCACCGATGCGGCAAACACATTGTGCACATCGTAGGTGAGTGCGCTTTTAGGGAGCAAAGCCACCTGCGAAGGAATCACCGAGCCTTCGTGAATCACGGGCAGACCAGTGGTGGGGTCCTTCACGAGATTGAAGTCGTAGGATCCGGTTGCGGGGTTGAAACTTTTGGTGGGAAGCAACTGGTCTTTATCCACGAGCGAGAGTTTCTTCTGATTGTAAATATATCCGCCCTCGAAATCAAAACTTGGCAGATAAGCCGCCTCAGCCTGTTTGCGCTGGTAGCCAGCCAGCTCAATTTTGATTTGCTGTTGCAGTATTTCCTTATTGTTGGCAATAGCCATGCGGCGACATGAATCGAGCGACACTGTGCCCTGCCCCATTACTGGAATCGCCGACAAAATGATGATACCTAATAAAAATTTTCGCATTTTTATTTTGCAATTTCTACGCGAAAAGCCACAAGTGCCAATCACGCCAATTAAACACAGAATGCAAATTTAATAATAAAACTCACAAAATGTTACACCTCGTGGCTATATGAACCACAATTATTGGATATTTGAACAAAAAAAGTCCACCACCCCCACAAATTCACAGTGATTTTTCAACCACAAATTAGCACAAAATATAGGGTTTTCTTTAGCCACAAATTAGCACAAATTTTCACAAATTATTAATTGTGTGGAAGTGGGTGATGATTAGAGAACCAGGCGTTTATATACGAATGAGGGCTCACCAAAGTTGAGTAAAAGGGCTACTTTGGTGTTAGTTGCTTTCATATAATTTAGGGTTTGGGCAATATGCTCGTTGTTTAACTGGGATTTTGCTTTCAATTCAACTATAATCTTGTCAAAGCAATAAAAATCGGCATAATACTTTTTGTCGAGTTTAATGCCCTTATAAAAGATTTCCAACTGCTTTTCGCGCTCAAAAGGAATGCCCTGAAGCCGCATTTCAATAGCTAATGCCTGCTGATATACTTCTTCAAGAAAACCGTTCTTCAGTTCGGAGTGGACAGTCATCGCCGCCCCAATTATTTTATAACACTCCTCTTTCAACAAGAATTCACCCATAATCTAACTTCAAAAAAATAATTTGTGAAAATTTGTGCTAATTTGTGGCCAAAGAAAACCCATATTTTGTGCTAATTTGTGGCCAATTCCCCATATAATTTCTGTGTGAGAGGTGGGGATTAGGCATCGAAGATTTCGCCTTTGCGGCGCTTTTCTTGATATTGGCGCTCTTTTTCTTGGCGCTGTTGTTCCTTGAGTTGGTCTTTTGTGGGCTTCGGGTCTTTTTGGTCGCGCTTTTGGATTTTCTGTTTGCGTGTTTCGTGGTTGGGCTTGCGGTCGGGATTTTCGGCAAAACTCTTCACCACTTCCTCCACAGCCTCACGGTTGCCGAACAGGTAGTTGACCACGATTTGCACAACCAGTTCGCTTTTCTTCGACACCAAATTCACGAGCAGTCCACGCGTGCCGTCGGGCATAATGCCTTCCACAGCGTAGGTGTCGAAGTTCTTCACCTTGATTTTGGTTTTCTTCACCTCATACATATTGAAATCGGCGGCCTTGCGCTGGAGCGTGGTGAGGTAGATGTCCTTCTTGCTGTCGGTGTCTTTGGTGTAGAGGTGCACGGTGAGCAGCATATCCTCCCACTGACGCTCATAGCGCACGCTGGTATTCAACAACTCAAACCCTCCTTCTGGAACAGAGAAGTTCAGATTGTATTTACTCCAAGTGAGGTCGAGAGCCATTGCTGGAAGCACGGCTGCCACCATCAGAAGAACGAATATTGCTTTTTTCATCATTGCGTTTTGCTTTTTCATATTGATTATAACACAAAAGTAATAAAAATGTTATATCCACCTACCCATTTTATAAAAAATTAAGAGGTGACCGCCGAAAAAGCAGTCACCTCTCATCTATTTCAATCGAGATTGATAGTCGGGAATGAATTAGCGGCGTTTTTTACCACCACCGCGCTTTTGCTGTTCGCGCATAGCGGCTTGCTGCTGGCGTTGCATTTCTTCCATGCGAGCCATCCAACCGCTTTTCTTTTTAGGCTTCTTGCTGTATTCTGCCATTTTTGCACGCACATCTTCTTCCTTCACCGAAGCACGCACTGCATAAGTGGTGGCGATGGTGATAAGGAGCGACACGAAGTAGTAGTAACTCAAACCAGATGCGTAGTGGTTGAAGAATACCAGGAAGAACACTGGCATCAGATACATCATCCACTTCATGCCTGGCATACTTTGGTTTTGGCTCTGCGACTGCATCGACACATAAGTGTAGAGAATGTTGGTGGCGGTCATCAACAAGCAGAACAGGCTAATGTGGTTGCCGAAGTAACTGCTGATGAGTGGAATTTGGGTGGTCCAACTCACAATGGCATCAGGAGCCGAGAGGTCGTGTGCCCAAAGGAACGACTGGCCGCGCAATTCGATACATGATGGGAAGAACGCAAACACGGCGATGAGCACAGGCATCTGGAGCAACATTGGCAAGCAGCCGCCAAACATGCTGGCACCAGCAGAGCGATATAGTTCCATCGTCTTTTGCTGACGCTTCATGGCATCGGCTTGGTCGGGATATTTTTCGTTGATAGCCTTCACATCTGGTGCGAGAATCTTCATCACAGCCTGTGAGCGGTAACTCTTGATAGTGAGTGGAGTGAGCACCAATTTGATGAGAATGGTGAGAATCAGAATAATGATACCGTAACTGCCAATGAATGAGCCTAACCAGTCGAACACAGGAATCACCACCCATGTGTTGATCCAGCGGAAGAGTGTCCAGCCCAGTGGAATGAGGCGTGTGAGGTGAAGGTCCTCAAATTCAGGATTGTCGCCACCAGGATATTGCTTAATCATTTCGTCGATGTTGCTCAGCACCTTATAGCGGTTAGGACCGAGATACAGGAAGAATGATGCAGGGTTGGCGTTGTCGGCTTGATATTCGATTTCTGAGTGCACGGTGAGCATTTTCAGATAATCGTTAAACTCTGGCGACTTTTTGTCGAATGGCACGCTGGTGAGCGTCATGCCGCTGAATTGCTTCTGAGCGATGAACACAGATGAGAAATACTGGTTCTTCGCAGCCACCCACTTCATAGCGTCGGTGAAGTTTTCTTTCTGTTCCGAACTTTCGGTGAGGTAGTCGGCGTCGTTGTCGCCCACAAACTTGTAGTAGAGTGTGCTGTTGCGCTCTTCAAACATACCGTCCACTTCGTGGCGACGCATCTTCTGCTTCCAGTCGAAATACATTGGATTGCTGCTGTCGAGCACACGGTTCATATTCTTTTGCACCACTTCCATGTGCACCACATAATTGTCGGGGCGGAGGGTGTAGCGAATACCGAATTGAGCACCGTTAGGGAAGTTCAATGCCATCAGCACGCTTGAATCAGTCTTTTCCACAGGCTCGAAATAGAAGTCCTGAGTGTTGTAGCGTTGGGTGCTGGTGTTGAGCATGAAGCCATACTCGTTTTCACCTGGTGAGAACACCTCAACATACTTGCCAAACGCCCTGTTCGAGGTGTTGTGGGTGGATTTGTAGTTAGGAAGGGTGGCGCGAGTAATCATTGCACCCTTGCTTGAAATCACAAGTTGAAGTGAGTCGTTCTTAATCACCACCGAGTCGTTGCGTGGAGTCATCATCGCTGAGAAGTCTCCATTGCGGGTGTAGATGTTGTTAAGTTCGCGCAGAGCAGAAGCCATAGCGGGGCTGAGTGCCTCGGTTTCGGCGTCGTTCACGGTCTGCGCTTTGCCGTCGATGTTGAGGGAGGCTTTCACCTTGCCGTCAACGAGAGCCACTTGAAGGTCGTCGGTCTTAATCACGGCAGAGTCGCCACCGTAATTCTTCAAGTTTTCTTTAAGTTTCGCGAAATCGTTGGCTGATAGCGAATCTGTGGCAACTTGTTTGTCACCGCTGTCTTTCTTATCTTGATTGCTGGCAACCTGTTCCTGTTTTTGCTGCGCAATCTCTTCCTCGCTTGGTGCGAAGAGGATATTGAACCCAAAAATCACAGCCATCATCAAGAGTAAGCCGATAATCGTGTTTTTGTCCATCTTAAATAATTAATCGTTCCGCAGTATGATAACTGCAAATCAATGTTTATTTGTTAGTTAGTAAATTATTTATTTCTCATTTTTGTTTTTAATCACCGCACGCACAAATGCCATAAACAGTGGGTGTGGATTCAGCACCGTGCTGCTGTATTCGGGGTGGTATTGTGTGCCCACATACCACTTCAGTGATGGAATCTCCACCACTTCCACCAAGTGAGTTTCGGGGTTCTCGCCCACACACTTCATGCCGGCGGCCTCGAATTGGGAGCGGAACTTTTCGTTAAACTCGTAACGATGGCGGTGACGCTCCTTGATGTCGGTGCACCCGTATGCTTCTGCAACTTTCGTGCCACTCTGCAAATGGCAGTCGTAGCAGCCCAGTCGCATGGTGCCACCCATATAGGTGATGCTCTTTTGCTCTTCCATGAGGTCGATCACATTATATGGTGTGTCGGGGTCCATTTCGGTGCTGTTGGCAGAATCCATGCCCAGCACATTGCGGGCAAATTCCACCACCATGCTCTGCATACCCAAGCAAATGCCAAAGGTGGGCATATCGTGCTCACGGCACCATTTCAGCGCCACATATTTGCCCTCGGTGCCTCGCTGTCCGAAGCCCGGTGCCACAATCACACCGTCGAGGTCGGAAAGTTTTTCAGCCACATTGCCATCGGTGAGTTGCTCTGAACTGATGTATTTAATGTTCACCTTGTAGTCGTTGTAGGTGGCTGATTGCAAAAGTGCCTCGTCAATCGACTTATATGCATCTTGCAGTGCCACATATTTGCCCACAAGCCCGATTGTGAGTTCTTCTTTCGCATTGTTGAGGTGCGCAAGATACTGGTTCCAGGCTGTGAGGTCGGGCTCTCCAGAATATAGCGTGCCAGTCTTTTCGAGAATGATGTTGTCGAGTTTCTGGTCGTGCATCATCAGCGGTACCTCGTAAATTGAAGGTGCGTCCACGCTTTGCACCACGGCGTTGTCTGCCACATTGCAGAATTGCGCCACCTTGCGAAGCATATCCTCTGGAATATTCTTTTCGGTGCGGAGCACCAGCACATCGGGCTGAATACCCACTTGCTGGAGTTGCTTCACCGAGTGCTGCGTGGGCTTGGTTTTCAATTCCTTGGCCGCACGGATATATGGCACATAGGTGAGGTGCACGCACACACATTTGCTTCCCAGTTCCCATCGAAGTTGGCGCACAGCCTCCAAAAATGGAAGCGATTCAATATCGCCCACAGTACCGCCAATTTCAGTAATCACAAAGTCAAATTTTCCAGTGCTGCCCAAGTGCTTCACCGAGTTTTTAATCTCATCGGTGATGTGAGGCACCACTTGCACCGTCTTTCCTAAATAATCACCACGACGCTCCTTGTTGATCACCCTTTGGTAGATGCGACCGGTGGTCACATTACTTGCACGCGATGTGCGAATGTTGGTGAAGCGTTCGTAATGCCCCAAGTCAAGGTCGGCTTCGTATCCGTCCTCTGTCACATAGCATTCGCCATGCTCATAAGGATTCAAGGTTCCGGGGTCGATATTGATATAAGGGTCAAATTTTTGGATTGTAACACTAAAGCCTCTTGAGAGAAGCAGACGAGCTAACGACGATGAGATAATTCCTTTACCAAGTGACGATACCACACCGCCAGTTACGAAAATGTACCGAGTATCCATAATTCTGACTATATCTGGAAAATATTTTAATTCAAACCACAAAATTAGCAATAAATATTGATAGCAGTTATAAAATTTAAGAACATTTTTCACATATCCGAAAAAATTGGCATCTGCGGTGCCCTTTCGATATTTAACTTTAGTTTTATGTCGTGTGCAATATTCTTGCCCACGCTTTGAAATACCTTTGCAACGTGAGATTAAAACAAACGATATTCAACATCAAAAAAAACTAAAGATTATGAAACGCGACAACAACATCAAGCAAATGGCTCTCGACTTCGAGCACCCTGAGAACAACTATCTTACCGCGGAGCAAATCCACGAACGTGAGGAAGCAGAAAAGCGCCGCATCGACGAAGCGTTCCGCAAAGGCGTGTATGTGGTTTCGCTACTGGTGATTTTGTCGAATTTCATATTCATTTAACCCAAATCGGTCATTAGGGCTTGTGGTATTTCGGAGTTTTAGAAGAATGAATTTTGTTTGTCTTTTAATGAGTGATAGCGAGCTATTACGAATTAAAAACAAGCAAAAGGCATCTTATAAAAACCGAAAGACCGCAAGAAGTAATCTAAAAATCCTCATACGGCCTAATGACCGATTTGGGTTTAATCCCCAAACACTTTGAATTATGAAATAACACACATCACATACGAAGTAACAGAGTAAAAAAGCAAAATAAACACACACATTTTTACGGAAAAATAGAAAAACACACGCAGGAAAAGTTTTTGGAAACACACAATAAAGCAAACAGTGGTGGCTGTGTCGTAGAAAGCGAATTTCTACGGCACAGTCGTTTTTTTGTGCCTATCGGTGGCAAAATTCGTGGCATCATCACAATAATAAAAAAAGAAATACGTTATTTATAATAATATTTGAACACGAAATTTTAGATATATGAATTTAAATCGACTTCATATCCAAATATCCACCATTGCCTGCGTGGCAATTTTTGCACTTTACAGCAGCGTGAACGCACACGCTTTCTCAACAACTCATTATGCCGACAGTTCGAAGTTGGCTACTGGCAAATGGGTGAAAATCAAGGTCACTAAAAGCGGTATGCATGCCATCACAAGTGCCGACGCACAGAAATGGGGTTTTTCCGACATCAGCAAACTCCACATCTTCGGATTCGGTGGCGCGCCCATTTCCGAGAAACTCACTGAAGACCAGCCCGACGACTTGCCACAAATTCCAGTGGTGAGAAGTGGCGGCAAAATCATATTCTATGCACAAGGTCCAACTACATGGAAGAATGTTGACGGCAAGGTGAATTTCACACCTGTGCAGCACCCCTACGCCACAGCGGGCTACTATTTCGTGACCGACGATGCCAAATACACCGACATCGCCGTGGATAAAGCATCGAATGTAGCTACCGGTCCAACCACCAGCACCTACACCGAACGAGTTTTCCACGAGGAGGAATTGGTGAATCCGGGCGAAACCGGACGACTGCTGCTCGGCGAGGACTTCCGCTACAATAAATCGCAAACTTTCAAATTCTCGCTCCCAGGATATATCAGCGGAACCAATGTAAATGTGCTCACCAGTTTCGCCTCTAAAACGATGGGCGGCAACTCGAAGCTCACTTTCCAGCAAAACGGCACCAACATTCCCGGTGATGGCACCGACAACATTGGTGCTGTTCTTGATGTGGCACACACCCACTATGCGTGGGGCAGTTCCGTGAAGAGTTTTGTGCCCACCAAGGGCGAGAACCTGTCGTACACAGTGACCTACAACCCTTCAGGCACGGTGTATCTGGCGCGACTCAATCACATAGCCGTGAACTATGAGCGCGCTCTCGCTCTGCAAAACGGCACTGTGGCATGGGGGCAGCACGACGGTAAAGCCGAGTCGCAACTCAAGGTGAGTGGCATGACCGACGAAACCCTGGTGTGGGACGTGACCACCTCACATCAGCCCACCGAAATGAATGTGACCAAACGCGATGGCAAGGCAGCGTTCAGCCCCATCAGCAGCGGCAATCGTGAATATGTGGCGTTCAACCCATCAGCATCTTTCCCCTCGCCCACTTTCGACAGCAAGGTGAGCAACCAAAACATTCACGGTGAAGCCACCCCCGATATGGTAATTATTTCGCCAACCGAATTTCTCGACCAAGCCCGACGCATCGCCTCGATGCACGAGTCGGTGGATTCGATGCGTGTGCTGGTGGTGGATCAGAAGTTGGTGTTTAATGAGTTTTCAAGCGGCACGCCCGACGCTATGGCGTATCGCAAGCTGAATAAAATGTTCTACGACCGTGGCGCCGACAGTAAGGGCCACAAGTTAGGATATATGTTGCTTTTCGGCAACGGCACCTACGACAACCGACAACTGAGCAGCACCGTGAAGACGGCAAGTTACCCCATGCTGCTCACATGGCAGAGCGAGGCAAGCAACGATGAGAACACATCTTTCACCAGCGACGACCCATTTGCCGTGCTTGCCGACGACTCAGGAACCGATTTCGCCAGCTTCGACCTCGACATCAGCGTGGGCCGCTTCCCTGTGAAAAGTGTGAGCGAAGCACGCACTGCCGTTGACAAACTCATCAAATATGTGACCACGCCCAACAATGGCTCTTGGAAAAACAATGTGCTTGATGTGGCTGACGACGAAAACCAAGCCATTCACATGAAGCAATCAGAGGAAACCACTGCTATTTCGAAGGAGAACGGTGGCAACGACTATATTTACAACAAAGTGTATATCGATGCATTCAACGCCGTGAGCCAAGGCTCTGGCCGCACCTATCCCGATGCACGCGCCAAGATGTTTCACTCGCTGAGCGAAGGCGTGGTGTGGTGGAACTACACCGGCCACGCAAGTCCTAACGGTTGGACTGGCGAAGGACTGCTTACCTCTCCCGACGTGAGCAACAATCTTTTCTACAAGCGTCTGCCTATTCTCTACGCAGCCACTTGCGAATTTACCCGATTCGACGCGCTGAACCTTTCGGGAGGCGAGAAGATGTTTCTCAACGGTCAGGGCGGTGCCATTGCGCTGATTTGCCCTCCCCGTTTGGTGTATATCACCCAAAATGGCGAACTGCACAAGCGTGTGGCAAAATACTCGTTCGCTCGCGATGCCGAAGGTATGCCTCACCGATTGGGCGACATTCTACGTTGGGGTAAAAACGACTACCGCAAAGCCACTACCGAAGGCCGAGAGGACAACAACATGCGCTATTTCCTCTTTGGCGACCCTGCCATGCGCCCAGCTTTCGCTCCACTGAAAATCAAGGTTGAGAGCATCAACGGACAGCAGTTGAGCGAGGACAACAAGCCCGAATTTAAGGCTCGCCAAACCCTCACTTTCGCTGGCAAGGTGACCGACAGTAAGGGTAATAAGGTTGACTTCAACGGTCCTGTGATTGCCACGCTCTACGATTGCGAACAATCGGTGCTCAGCCACGGCTATGGCGACGGTGGCGAGGAATATGCCTACCTCGACCGCCCCAACAAGCTTGCTGTGAAGGTTGATACGGTGAAAAACGGCGATTTCTCGTTCAAAGTGACCGTGCCATCTGAAATTTTGGCCACATTCGACAACTATAGCCCCTCGCTCATCAACCTCTACGCCTACGACAATTCTCAGACCAGCAACGTGATGTTTAACGGCGGAGCCGAGCCGTTCTCGTTGTCGGTGTTGAT
>OCLL01000236.1_pt1 | contig 13624 bp, 10 predicted proteins | sample 1538931 | NCBI WGS metagenome assembly OCLL01 (sample SAMN03418270, study PRJEB22391) | human gut metagenome | biome: human-gut; feature: organic feature; material: feces | host: Homo sapiens | place: Tanzania | collected 2013-01 | reverse complement strand
AGCATCCAGTTGCTTGTATAGCTGGTTGTTGTCTCCTTTTACGTATATCGGCTGGAGCATCAGAAGTGTGATGATTATAACGATAAGATGTCTCATATTTCCTATATTTTTAGATTCCGCTGCAAAAATAATAAAAAACATTGAGAATCTCGCATCTACTAGCCGTTTTTTTTGAGAATTTGCAAAATGTTGATATTCAGAGCCGTGAGATTGGTTCTAGATACCGCCCATCTACCAAAAGCCTACTATTCGCACCAACTTATTGATTTTTGCCGTACTTTTGCAGCAACAAACAATTTTAAACAAAAAAACATGAAAAAACTTTTTTTGCTCGCAAGCCTTCTGTTGGCTTTTGGCATCTCGGCAGATGCTGGAGACATTACTTCTCCTAACGGACAAATCAAGGTGAACTTCACTTTGGATGGCACTGTGCCTACCTATAGTGTGACCTATCAGGGTAAGACCATCATCAAGCCTAGCCGTCTGGGTTATCAGCTCGCCAAGGGCGGTAAGGATGGCAAGGACCTGCTTGCCGATTTTAGCGTCATCGATGAGAAAACTTCCACTTTCGATGAGACTTGGACTCCTGTTTGGGGAGAGAACAAGTCTATCCGCAATCATTATAATGATATGCTGGTAGAGTTGAAGCAGAATTCCACCGACAGTTATATGAACGTCCGTTTCCGTGTCTATGATGATGGAGTAGGATTACGCTATGAGTTCCCTCAGAAAGGCAGTCTCAACTACTTTACCATCAAGGAAGAACGTACTGAATTTGCCATGACGGGCGATCATACCGCCTGGTGGATTCCTGGTGATTACGATACCCAGGAATATGAATACACCAAGACCCGTCTGTCTGGCATTCGTCCAGCTTTGCATGCTGCTGTCAGCAGCAATCTCTCACAGACTGTTTTTTCTGATACCGGTGTACAGACCTCACTCCAGTTGAAGACTGATGATGGTATCTACATCAACCTGCATGAGGCTGCTTTGGTAGATTATCCAGCCATGCATCTGAACCTGGATGACAAGACCATGACCTTTACCTCTTGGCTCACCCCTGATGCCCAGGGAATGAAGGGATACATGCAGACTCCGTTCAAGAGCCCTTGGCGTACGATGGTCATTACAAATGATGCCCGCAAGGTGCTGTCTTCCAATCTGATTCTCAATCTCAATGAGCCTTGCAAGATCAAGGATACCTCATGGATTCATCCTGTGAAGTACGTAGGTGTATGGTGGGAGATGATTTCCGGTAAGGGAGAGTGGGCTTATACCCATGATTATCCTACCGTGAAGTTGGATGGAACCGACTATGTACATGCCAAGCCATCGGGCAAGCATTCTGCCAACAATGCCAATGTACGCCGTTACATCGACTTTGCTGCAGCTCATGGTTTCGATGCAGTCCTGGTAGAAGGATGGAATATCGGATGGGAAGACTGGAGTGGCTATATGAAGGAAAAGGTATTCGATTTCCTGACTCCATATCCTGATTTCGACATCAAGGCGCTCAATGAGTATGCTCATTCCAAGGGAGTGAAGCTCATCATGCATCATGAGACCTCTTCTTCTGTAATGAACTACGAGAAGTATATGGACAGAGCTTACCAGTTGATGAAGGATTATGGCTACGATGCCGTGAAGAGCGGTTATGTGGGCAACATCATTCCTCGTGGCGAGCATCACTACAGTCAGTTGGAAATCAACCACTACCAGCATGCCGTAACCCGTGCTGCCGATTATCACATCATGGTAAATGCCCATGAGGCTGTGCGTCCTACCGGTCTCTGCCGTACTTATCCTAACTTGATTGGCAACGAGAGTGCTCGCGGTACAGAATATCAGGCTTTCGGAGGCACCAAACCAGGACATACCGCCATCTTGCCTTTCACCCGTCTGCAGGGTGGTCCGATGGATTATACCCCTGGTATCTTTGAGATGGACTGCGCCAATGGTTCACATTGCAACTCTACCATCTGCGGTCAGTTGGCACTCTATGTAACGATGTACAGTCCGTTGCAGATGGCAGCCGATTTCCCTGAGAATTACGAGAAGCACATGGATGCTTTCCAGTTTATCAAGGATGTGGCTGTAGATTGGGATAAGTCTATCTATCTGGAGGCTGAACCAATGGAGTATATCACCGCTGCCCGCAAGGCAAAGGGTTCTGATAACTGGTTTGTCGGTGGTGTTACGGGCATGAAGGCTCATCAATCTACCGTAAAGCTCGATTTCCTCGAGAAGGGCAAGAAGTATGTGGCTACCATCTATCAGGATGCAAAGAATGCCAACTACAAGACCAATCCTCAGGCTTATGTCATCACGAAGAAAACAGTGACCAGTAAGTCGGTCTTGAAGTTGAACTCTGTTGCAGGTGGTGGATTCGCAATTAGCATTCTTGCACAATAAAATGTAGAATTTTGAGTTATTATGAAAGAAAGTTTTCTTGAATTAATAATTATGCTCATGAAAAGAATGAATAAAATGCTGTTGGTTGCTGCTTTGGCGGCAACCACACTTTCTGTTCAGGCAGAACAGAAGAAGGGACCGGCTTGGTTGAGTGATGCACTTTTCTATCAGATTTATCCATCTTCCTATATGGATACTGATGGCAATGGTATTGGCGATCTGCCGGGTATCACTTCCAAGTTGGATTACATCAAGTCTCTGGGGGTGAACGCCCTCTGGCTCAATCCAATCTTTGAGTCGGGATGGTTTGATGGTGGCTATGATGTCATCGATTTCTACAAGGTGGATCCTCGATTCGGTACCAATACCGATTTGGTTACTTTGGTCAATGAGGCCCATAAGCGTGGCATCAAGGTTTGTCTCGACCTGGTGGCAGGACATTCCAGCACCAAGTGTGCCTGGTTTAAGGAGTCTTCCGAGAAAGATCCTAACCAGCGTTACAGCGACTATTATATCTGGATGAATGATATCCCTGAGAGTGAGAAGAAAGAAATAGAAGCCCGTCATCAGGAAGCAAGTCCGGAGTCCAGTACCCGAGGAAGATATGTGGAGGCTAATGCTCCTCGTGCCAAGTATTATGAGAAGAATTTCTTCGAGTGCCAGCCTGCCTTGAACTATGGTTTTGCTCATCCAGATCCAAATCATCCTTGGGAGCAGGGCGTAGATGCTCCAGGACCACAGGCTGTCCGCAGGGAGATACGTAACATCATGGCTTTCTGGTTTGATAAGGGTGTGGATGGCTTCCGTGTAGATATGGCATCATCGCTTATCAAGAACGACCCCGACAAGAAGGAGGTTTCCAAGCTCTGGAATGAGATGCGTGCATGGAAGGACAAGTACTATCCTGAGACCGTCCTGATTTCAGAGTGGGCTAATCCGCAGCAAGCCATTCCTGCCGGCTTCAACATCGATTTCTACATCCATTTCGGTCTCAAGGGCTATGCCTCTCTGTTCTTCGACCGCAAGACTCCATGGGGCAAGTGGGAGCAGAGTTACCAGAACTGCTATTTCGACAAGCAGGGCAAGGGTTCGCTTAAGGAATTTAGCGAGAACTATACCAAGGCATACAATGCCACCAAGAATCTCGGCTACATCGCTGTTCCATCTGCCAACCACGATTACCAGCGCCCTAACATCGGTACCCGCAATACGCCAGACCAGTTGAAGGTGGCGATGACCTTCTTCCTCACCATGCCTGGTATTCCGTTTATCTATTATGGTGATGAGATTGGTATGAAGTATCAGATGAATCTCCCTAACAAGGAGGGTAGCAATGAGCGCTCTGGTACCCGCACTCCGATGCAGTGGACCAAGGGCAAGAATGCCGGCTTCTCAACGAGTGCGCCTGATAAACTCTACTTCCCTGTAGATACGGAAAACGGAAAGTTGACCGTTGAAGCTCAGCAGGGAGATCAGAATTCTCTGTTGTCATATACCCGTAAGCTGACCGCTTTGCGTCATTCAGCCAAGGCTCTTGACAATGAGGGAGATTGGAAGCTCCTGAACCAGAAGGGTCAGGAATATCCGATGGTATATGAGCGCACTTTGGGTGATGAGAAGTATGTTGTTATCGTGAATCCTGGTGCCAAGGCAGCCTCTCTCAATATCAGCTCCGTAGGTGGTAAGGCTGTTTCTGTTCTTTCCACAGGAAAGGTTGTGTATAAATCAGGAAAAAAGACTGATGTGATTAAAGCTTCAGGCATAAGTGCCGCCATATTCAAGGTGGAAAGATAGAGTTTTATCTCTTACTTTTCTCGAAAGAAGCTGAACAGCTGTTGTGTGGAAATTTTATAAAAACAGAAATGCGTCCGTATTGTGCGGGCGCATTTCTGTTTTACGGTTACGAATCATCTTCATCATACAGCTTTTGCCTCTATTTTTATCACTTATAGATGGTATCATTTACAGGCAAAAAAGGAAAACCGTTAAAGGTCATTAAATTATGGGGATATTAGGTTCTTATTCTGATGAAAATGCTTAATTTTGCAACCCGAGAAAAGGAAGGTGTAAAAAATTAGGTATGAAACGTTCGCTCAACATATTGATGGCTTTGATGCTCTCGCTCATGGTGGTTTACCTGAGCGTGGGCACTACCGTCATGCACTGCCTTCGCTATGACAAGGTGATGGTGGGTATGGTGGCTGACTGTTGTGTGAAACGTTGCATGGACCATGACTGCTGCCGAGGCAAGCTGGGCGCACAGGTGAACAAGCATTGCATGGATGTGAAGCAGGTGAAGCTATCGCCTACAGTTTCTATCCAACACTTGGATTTCGATGCTGCACCTGTGTTTGCAGGCATCGTGCCAGCTCTTTGGCAGACGTTGCCCCGTCCTGTTATCTGTAGCATTCAGAAGGCAAGATATTGGAATCGGAACGTTCCGCATTCGCCTCCAAGGGCTTATCTTGCCCTCCTTAACACCCTGATTATTTGATTTTTCCCTATTTGCAAATAGGTTGCAAAAGTTTTTTTGTACTTTTGCAACCAAGATTGTCGTATGCCTATCCCTATCAGTAAAAACTTAGGGTCGCATACATATATATAATGTAAATAAGGAAAGAAACAATGAAGAAAACAATACCAGTAATTGGCATGGCATGCTCAGTATGCTCTGCCAATGTGGAGCGTAAGCTCAATTCCCTTGAGGGCATAAATTCCGCCACGGTTTCCCTGGCAGGACGCACCGCCCTTGTAGATTATGACCCAGAGAAGATTACCCTCGAAGATATGAAACGAGAGATTTCCAATGCAGGCTATGACCTCGTCATCGAGGCCGATCGTAGTGCTGAGGAAATCAATCGCCGTGAATTTACTCTCTTGAAGCGCAAGACTCTTCTGTCTTGGCTCTTCGCCATTCTCGTGATGGCGTTCTCCATGGGCTGGGTATCGATTGGCCTGGAGAATACCACCTCTATGGGCGATGGCATGATGATGGATAGCCACACCTCGGCTTTCAACAACCAGATTTCCCTGATTCTTGCTCTCTTGAACATGGTGTATTGCGGTCGCATGTTCTATGTCTCGGCATGGAAACAGTTCAAGCATCGTACCGCCAATATGGATTCGCTCGTAGCTCTGAGTACCCTTATCGCCTTCCTCTTCAGTGCCTTCAATACCTTCTTCGGAGAAATGGTATGGGGAGCAAGGGGCATTGAATGGCACACCTACTTCGATGCCTCGGTGATGATCATTACCTTCGTCTTGACAGGAAGATGCCTGGAGGAGAAAGCGAAGGATGGCACGGCGTCAAGCATCAAGCAGTTGATGGGCTTGCAACCGAAGACCGCCCGACTGGTTACCAGCGAGAAGTTGGAGGAAGTGCCAATCTCCACTATCCAACGTGGTGATGTCATCGAGGTTCGTGCAGGAGAAAAGATTCCTGTGGATGGTGTGGTAACCCAAGCCGAGAGCTTTATGACCGCTGATGCGGCATACGTGGATGAGGCGATGATTACAGGTGAGCCTATGCCTGTGGCAAAGCGAGTGGGCGATGAGGTCTTGTCCGGCACGATTCCGAGTCAAGGCAAACTCCGTCTGAGAGCCAAGCAGATAGGTGAGAACACCACCCTGGCACATATCATCAAGATGGTGCAGGAGGCACAGGGAAGCAAGGCGCCAGTACAGCGCATCGTGGATAAGGCGGCCTTGGTGTTTGTGCCGGTGGTGGCAGGCATCGCCTTGATTACGTTCCTGGCTTGGTGGATAATCGGTGGCAATGCCTATCTGCCTCAGGCTATCCTGAGTGCCGTGGCGGTATTGGTTATCGCCTGTCCTTGTGCTATGGGTTTGGCGACGCCTACTGCCTTGATGGTGGGAATAGGAAAGGCGGCACAGAAGCAAATCCTCATCAAGGATGCTGCTGCCCTCGAAAATCTCCGTAAGGTGAATGCCCTCGTCATCGACAAGACGGGTACGCTCACCATTCCTAATCAGAATGTAGATTTTACGAAAGGGGATGGATTGGATGATTTAGAGTCTCGTGAAACCCTCAAGCCTCATGCTTCCGAGGCAATGAAACTGTTGAAAGAGGAAGGTATCGAGGTGTATATGATGAGTGGCGACCGGGAAGAGGCGGCTCGCTATTGGGCAAACAAGGCTGGTATCGGGCATTATCAGAGCAAGGTAAAGCCTGATGATAAGCAAGCCTTGGTCAAGAAACTCCAAGCGGAGGGCAAGCATGTGATGATGATAGGTGATGGCATCAACGATACCCAGGCCTTGGCTCTAGCCGATGTCAGTATGGCGATAGGCAAGGGAACGGATGTGGCGATGGATGTGGCACAGGTTACGCTGATGGGCGATGACCTGATGACGATACCTGATGCCGTGAAACTCAGCAGAAAGACGGTGAGCATGATTTGGCAGAACCTCTTCTGGGCATTCATCTACAACCTCATCTGCATCCCTTTGGCGGCAGGTGTCCTGTATCTCTTCGGCATCAACTTCCAGATTACGCCGATGGGGGCAAGTGCCTTGATGGCATGCTCAAGCGTAAGTGTCGTTCTTAATTCGTTAAGGCTCAAATTCATTAAATAAAGATTAGGATAACATAATAAAAAGGTATAATATAATGTATTCAAGATATATATTGACGGGTGTCCTCTTGATGCTGGCACTCAAGGGATATTCCCAAACAGATACCGCCTCGCTGGATTCCATCTTCAAGGATGAGGAACTGAACGAGGTGAAGGTGGTGGCTCGCAAGGCGGGCACTTCCCGCTTGGCTGGTGCAGTGAATGGCATCGCTGTGAACAAGGATGAACTCTTCAAGGCGGCTTGCTGCAACCTGGGCGAGAGTTTCACCACCAACCCATCGGTGGATGTGGCTTATAATGATGCCACGACTGGAGCAAGACAAATCAAACTCCTCGGTCTTTCGGGCACTTACGTACAGATGCTCACCGAGAATCTGCCGAATTTCCGTGGCGCTGCCATCCCTTACGCCCTCGGCTATGTACCGGGACCTTGGATGAAGGGCATTCAGGTTTCAAAAGGAAGTGCTTCGGTGAAGAATGGCTATGAGTCAATTACGGGGCAAATCAATGTGGATTACTTGCAACCTGAGGATGAACAACAGGTGGAGGTGAACCTCTTTGGCGATACCAAGAGCCGAATCGAGGTAAACGCCGATGCTAATGTTCATCTATCGGATAAGTGGGCTACGGAGATATTGTTGCATCATGAGAATATCCTCAAAAACCATGATGACAATGGCGATGGCTTCTATGATATGTCAGGCAGGGAACAATATAATGTGCAAAACCGTTGGGTGTATAAAGGTAAGAACTACATCTTCCATGGTGGACTTGGGGCTTTGAAGGAGATTCGTACCAGCGGGCAGGATGAGGAGCATGTTCATAGTGATGATATTTACAGAATCAAGCTCCATACCAACCGCTATGAGGGTTATATGAAACATGCCTTTATTCTCAATCACGAGCATGGCACAAACATTGCCTTCATGTCCTCGGCTTCGATGCACCAGCTCGATGCCCAGTATGGCAACAAGTTCTACGACCTCAATGAGAAGAATCTCTATGGCTCGCTGATGTTTGAGACTAATTTTACTCATCAGCACAATTTGTCGGTAGGTTTGAGCCTCAATCACGATTACCTGGGACAGCGCGCCAATGTGAATGTTTCTCCAAGACCGACAGTTGGGCTAGAAGACTCTCCTTACCTTTTGTCGGAGATGCAGAGAATAAACGAGAAGGAGACGACTCCAGGAGCATACGCTCAATATACCTATACGCTTGGTACTAAGTTGACGGCGATGGCTGGCGTTCGCATCGACCACAGCTCTATCTATGGCAATTTCTTCACCCCTCGCTTTCACGTGAAGTATTCGCCTATCGATGCCATCAGTATCCGCTTGTCAGCAGGCAAGGGCTATCGTACGGTATTTGGCTTGGCAGAGTACAATTATCTCTTGGCGAGCGGCAGGAAGTTTCAGATTACGGGGGATGGACTTAAGCAAGAGGAGGCTTGGAACTATGGTGTGAGTACCGCTTTCTACATCCCGATGTTTGGCAAGACGTTGAAACTGAATGCCGAGTATTACTATACCGATTTCAAAAATCAGGCAGTAGTGGATTATGAAAGCGACAAGGATCTTATCGCCATTTACAACTTGATAGGCAAGTCCTATTCGCATACCTTCCAGATTGATGCCTCCTATCCTTTGCTCAAAGGCTTGGAGATAACAGCGGCTTATCGTCTGAACGATGTGAAGTGTACGTACGATTATGGCAAAATCTTGAAAGAAAAGCCATTGACCAGCAAGTATAAGGCGCTTTTCACGGCTTCCTATAAGACTCCACTTGGACTTTGGCAATTTGATGCCACCATGCAGTTGAATGGTGGAGGCAGGAATCCTGAGCCTTACCAGTTGGCAGATGGAAGCCAGTCATGGTCTCCTCGCTTCCATAGCTTCGAGCAGGTGAGTGCGCAGATTACGAGATGGTTCCGTCATTGGAGCATCTATGTGGGAGGCGAGAACCTCACGGGCTTCAAGCAGAAGACTCCTATCTATGGTGCCGGCAACCCATGGGGAAGCGATTTCGAGCCAACCTTGGTTTGGGGACCTGTAGAGGGCAGAATGTTCTACGCAGGAGTAAGAGTACACTTTTAAGGGAGAATGTTAAATGTTGAATGTTAAATGTTGGATTATTGAAGCAATAAATCAGTTGATTCAATTCAGATGAAAATTTAATTATCAAATAGAAAAGTTATGAAGAAGATTTTAGTAATGTTCACAATGATGATGGTGGCAATGGTAACCTTTGCCAAGGACATTAAGACCGTAGTGTTCACCACAACCCCACAGATGCACTGTGCGGCTTGTGAGAACAAGATCAAGAGCAACCTGCGCTTCGAGAAGGGTATTAAGAACATTGAGACTTCTGTGCCAAACCAGACCGTCACGGTACAGTACAATGCCGACAAGACAACCCCAGAGAAACTCCAGAAAGGTTTTGAGAAGTTTGGCTATAAGGCTCGCATCTTGAAAGATGGCGAGAAGGTAGAGAAGAACACCGAGGAGAAGTGTGACTTGATGTAATTCTAGAAGCTTATTTGATAGAAGCTTAACCATTGGCACGCAGGAATCCCTGCGTGCTATATGGTGCTTATCATAAACCATTTATATTCCTTCTGTCAGGAACTTGCGAAGATGCAGGTGAGTGATGCCGTCATCTGCCATTTTTCGGTTACGAATCATCTTCATCATGCAGCTTTTGCCTACACGACGTTAACCTACTAACACGATGATGGTCTCCTTTCCAAGATATTTTTCTATCTTGTCGATATATGATTGACGAATAATAGTTGCCATATTTTTAGTTTTTATAACTTATAGATGGTGTTATTTCAATGATATTAAATGCTTGATGTTTTATCAAAACCTCTGACTTTTTTGCAAAATATACATAGAAAACCTCTGACTTTTTATAAAAATACATAGTAAAATCCTCTGATTTTTTATAATAATATTTAAATGATATGTTTTTTTTCGGATAAAAATGCTATATTTGCATACGATAAGCAGCACACGGCAATCTGAAAGCAAGCTTTCATTGCGTTCGTTTGTGCTATCTTTGTATTGAGAACCAACAAAAAAGAGATATGAAGTATTTGAAAAGACAAATAGACAAAGAGCTTGAAGCATGGAAATGTTCTGTTGAGCATAAGCCATTGCTTGTCAGAGGAGCACGACAGGTCGGTAAGTCAAGTGCCATTAGGCATTTGGGAGAATCCTTCTCGTATTTCTTGGAAGTGAACTTTGAACGTGACAAGACTGTCAAGGAATTCTTTGATGGTGACTTGGACGTGAAGGTTATTTCCGAGCAATTGGCGGCGTATTTCAATGTTCCCGTTATCCCAGGCAAAACCTTGTTGTTCTTGGATGAGATACAGGCATGCCCCAATGCCATTCATAGCTTGTGGTTTTTCAAGGAAGATTATCCTGAACTGCATGTTGTAGCGGCTGGCTCATTGTTGGAATTTGCATTGAAGGACTTAGGTGCTTATGGAGTGGGGCGAATCCGTTCAATGTTTGTATATCCGATGTCTTTTGATGAGTTCCTTTATGCCTTAGGTGAAGATGGATTAGTTAGGATGAAGCGGAATGCTACATATCTAAAGCCGTTGATGAATGTCTTCTATGAGCGATTGGTGGAGAGGTTTCGTTCTTTCTTGCTTATAGGTGGTATGCCTGCTGCTGTGGCTAAGTATGTCAATACGAATAGTTATTTGGAAGTTGACTCAGTGCTTAGTGAGTTGAAGCAAACTTATATAGATGACTTTGTGAAATATAAGGCTAGGGTAAATCCTGCTTTGTTGCGCCAAACATTGTTTAGCGTGGCTCATCAAGTGGGGAGTAAATTCGTGTATAGTCAAGTGGAGGGGGGATATACGACTGCCCAAGTTAAGAATGCTTTGGAGATGCTGAGAGATGCTGGTATCATTATACCTGTATGGCATACTGCGGCAAATGGTATTCCGCTTGGTGCGGAGATTAATCCGAAGTTTGTGAAGTATACTCTGATAGATCATGGCTTTCTGCTCAATCTGTTAGGAATAGGAGATTCTACTAATTCAATAGTGAAAGAACTATTGGTTGCCAATGCTGCAGACTTAGTTGATAAAGGTAGTTTAACGGAGATGGTGGCAGGTTTGGAATTGCTTAAGTATATGTCGTCCAATGAACGCCATGATTTATACTATTGGCAAAACCTAACTCGTGGAACGGTTTCGGAGGTTGATTATGTCTTGTCTCGTGGCATTGATATTGTTCCGATGGAAGTGAAGTCTGGGTTGCGAGGCTCGATGGCAAGTCTTTATGTCTTTATGGACAAAGAGCATATAAAGTATGCCATTCGCTGTTCTTTGGAAAATTTCGGAGAGTTTGTCAGTCCAAAGGGTAAGAAGATAATAGTCAATCCTCTTTATGCTATTTCCAACCTGTTTTAGGGTGTGGCAATGCAGAAGCAATGAAGGCTCATATTTCGCTCGGTAGTGATGGTGACCTGCTGATCGTGGGCGTACCATCTTATGCCGATAGAGTTCCGGAAATGGCAGCTCGATCTTTGAAGCGCTTTCTTGGAAACAATACTCCAGCCATCATAGTATGTGTTGTCCTTATCGTGATACTAAACCTATTCCCTTGTTTCCCGAAGGAAGTAAGGAGAAATGTACATTCTGTCATGCTTGCGCAAAGATGTGCCCCGCAGATGCCATCGACATGGATAAACCTTACAAGACCAATGAAAAGAAATGTATCTCTTGTGGGCGATGTATCGTGGTTTGTCCTGAGCATGCTCGCCATTTTGGAGGCTTGTTGTACAAGGCTGTCAGCTGGAAATTCGAGAGGGCTTATGCTGACCCCAAGCAGCCTGAGTTTTTCTATGTAAAAAGTTGAATGTTTCAAACTATTAGCGTTCTTGTAATCTTCTACGTCTGTTCTTCCTTCAGATACCAGTCCTTGATATATCCGGAATAATGCTTGGCAAATTCCTCGGCTTGTCCGGGAGCGCAGGCCTTTACCTTCTTGGCTGGAATACCCGCCCAAATCTCATGTGCAGGAACCTTTGTGCCATGGGTAACCACTGCGCCTGCAGCAATGATAGCTCCTTCGCCGATATCGGCTTTGTCTAGCACGGTGGCATTCATGCCGATAAGTGCACCTTTTCTAACTGTCGCTCCGTGAACGATGGCACCATGTCCCACAGATACATCATCCTCCAGGATGCAAGGCATCGTACCGGTTTGATGGATGCAGGCGCAATCCTGTACATTCACTCTGTTTCCACATCTGATGGCATCCACGTCAGAGCGCAATACTGCACTATACCAGATGCTGCAGTCATCACCAAGAATACAGTCGCCGGTCAGCACGGCATTCTCTGCGATAAAACAATTCTTTCCCCATTGGGGAGTCTTTCCTTCTACTGTCTTTATAATAGCCATATTGAATAGATATTTTTGATTTTGGGTGCAAAGGTAATAAAAAATACTGGAATCATGTGCTGGTTTCGCATAAAAATAGGCATGTGTCTGCATCGAACGGACGTATGCCTATTTCTTCATATTGAATGTAGATATAGCCCAATGCAATACGTTTTGAAAATAAGTCCAAAGAGGAATGGCATTCTTGTCGTGTTGATGAACAGCCATATAGCCAACGGCACTTTGTGACTTTCCATTGCGAGTTTCATGTTCAGCCATCCATTCTAAAGCCTTTTTGAAAAAGTCTTGGCGGATAGGTGAACCATTTATCAAATCCTTACCTAGTAGTCTGTAAAGTTAGTTAAGTATATATAGTATAATAGCATAAGCCGTTTTTTTGCTTGTAGGTGCCTGAATATCAAGAAAGTAAATTTTGAAAAATTACGAATGGGTAACATCCCAGGGGTATTTGTTTGGGAGGATACTTATGGCAGCATTTCTGAATGCTTATATCGGTGTGAGGCGATGCTTATATAAGCGTTAGCTTGCGCTTATATCGGTTTTAGCTTATGTTTATATAGGTATTTCTCATTTTTTTCGCAAAAACATTGCTAAAAATTTTGTTGTTTCGATAAAATGTGCTAAATTTGCAAGTGGATTGTAAAGACCAAACTGTAGTTGCCGCTTTGAGACGAGTTCTTTTATGGCGACAGGGATGGTAGTCTACGCCGTGCAGCTTGTAGGGAATCAACATTAAAAGTGCTGATGTTTCTATGCCAAAGCGGGCATTGGGTGGGAAACAATCCAGACATAATGATTGGCGTTTATCGACGCTATGTTTGAGACAGTCTGAAATCTTGCAAACTCTCAGTATCTAAGTCTCGGATGTGGTCAACGGTAGATGCCCTCGGGTGTGATTATATCAATCCGTGGAGACCTTGTAAGCATGGATTGTACCCTTTTAAAAGGGTGCAATAGGTGAGTTATATAGGTCTCTTTTCGGTGTAGATTTTCATATCGGCGTGGGCTCTGACGTTGTCTGTTCGACTTAGATGGGCAATTGCAAGAGCCTCAGACTGTGGAATGGACAACAGGAAAAGTTCACGCTTTTTTTGTGTCAAAATAGAACCTCTAAGAACTATTCGTAGAAGTTCTGAGAACTATAAACAGATGCTCTGTCTAGAGAAAAAGTTGACACCGATAT